>Ga0224555_1000020_pt1 | contig 190049 bp, 154 predicted proteins | sample 714S23034metaG_FD_180687 | JGI IMG/M metagenome (GOLD analysis project Ga0224555, IMG submission 180687) | Peat soil microbial communities from Stordalen Mire, Sweden - 717 S2 30-34 | ecosystem: Environmental > Terrestrial > Soil > Wetlands > Peat | place: Sweden: Norrbotten County, Stordalen...
GAAGATTCCGGCGGTCGATCCTGCCGCCACGGTAACAGTAGCAGGCACGGTAACCGCCGAGTTATTGCTGGCCAGGCTGACAGCGAATCCACCGCTGGCCGCAGCCACGTTCAGTGTGACCGTGCAGCTATCGCTTCCCGCACTGGTCATCGACCCGCTCGTGCAGCTCAGCCCGCTCAATATTGGCACGCCCGTGCCGCTTAGGCTGATCAAGGTAGAGCTTCCGCTCGACGAGTTGCTGGTCAGAGTCAACGAGCCGGCTGCCGCTCCTGCTGTCGCCGGATCGAACTGCACTGTGAGCGTGGCAGTCTGATTGGGGTTCAGGGTGATCGGGAAAGTGATTCCAGAGATGGTGTAGCCGCTTCCGGTCAGACTAGCTGCGCTGATCGTCACTGCCGAAGTCCCGGTCGAGGACAGAGTCAATGTCTGCGTCGTGGCCGTATTCACATTGACATTGCCAAACGAAAGGCTGGACGAACTCACGCCGAGCCCAATCGCCGACACCCCCAACTGCAATGCAAAGGTTTTGGCTGCACTGTTGGCGCTGGCGGTCAGTGTAACGGTCTGAGCGGTGCTGACCGAGGACACGGTGGCCGTGAAGATTCCGGCGGTCGATCCTGCCGCCACGGTAACAGTAGCAGGCACGGTAACCGCCGAGTTATTGCTGGCCAGGCTGACAGCGAATCCACCGCTGGCCGCAGCCACGTTCAGTGTGACCGTGCAGTTGTCGCTTCCCGCACCGGTCATCGACCCGCTCGTGCAGCTCAGCCCGCTCAATATTGGCAGGCCCGTGCCGCTTAGGCTGATCAAGGTCGAGGTCCCGTACGACGAATTGCTGGTCAACGTGAGTTGGCCGGTTGCTGCTCCTGCCGTCGCCGGATCGAACTGCACAGTGAGCGTGGCAGTCTGATTGGGGTTCAGGGTGATCGGGAAGGTAATTCCAGAGACGGTGAAACCGCTTCCCGCGACGGTGGCTGCAGTCACGGTCACTGCCGAAGTCCCGGTCGAGGACAAGGTCAGTGTCTGCGTCGTGGCCGTATTCACGTTGATGTTGCCAAACGAAAGGCTGGACGTGCTGACGTTAAGCGCTATCGCCGCCGCTCCCAGTTGCAGGCCGAATGTCTCTGTCACGCCGTTTGCCGACGCCGTCAAGGTCACTGCCTGTGCCACGTTAACCGCCGATACGGTTGCCGCAAAGGTCGCGCTCGTAGCTCCGCCCGCCACGGTCACTTGGGCCGGAACGGTCAATGCCGGGTTGTTGCTGGCCACGCTGACGGCAAAGCCGCCGCTAGCTGCCGCGGTGTTCAGTGTGACCGTGCAGCTATCGGTCCCCGCCGCGGTCATCGACGTATTTGCGCAATTCAAGCCAGTCAGCACCGGAACTCCCGTGCCGCTCAAATCGACGGCCGTCGAGGATCCGGTCGCCGAGTTACTGTTGAAAGTGAGCGAACCTGAGGTCGTTCCCGCGGCGGTCGGGTTGAATTGCACATTGAGTGTCGCCGTTTGATTTGGATTCAAGGTCAGCGGGAAAACCGCCCCGGTGGCCGCGAAACCGGTCCCTGCGAGCGTTGCCGCGTTGATCGTCAGCGGCGAATTCCCCGTTGACGAGAGAGTCAGCGACTGAGCCGCCGCCGCACTCACGTTGACGCTGCCAAACGAGAGGCTTGGAGTGCTAAGGCTGAGCTTAGCCGCGGAGGCAATCAGTTGCAGGCCAAATGTCTCTGCCGAGGTGCCCGCGCTCGCCGTCAGCGTTGCGGACTCCGCCGAGTTCACCGGGGAGATATTCGCCGTAAAGCCGGCGCTCATTGCGCCCGCCGCCACGGTCACCGAGCCTGGAACGGTCACCAGTGAATTGCTGCTGGCGAGACTTACTGCAAATCCGCCGCTGGCCGCCGCCGTGTTCAGCGTAACGATGCAGCTATCGGTTCCCGACCCGATGATTGATCCGTTTGTGCAATTCAGTCCAGCCAGCCCCGGCACGCCCGTGCCGCTCAGGTCCACCACCATCGATGCCCCATTCGAAGAATTGCTGTTCACCGACAGTTGCCCTGTTTCTGCGCCTGCTGCGCCGGGGTCAAACTGCACGCTTAATGTCGTCGTTTGACCTGGGGCCAGTGTCACCGGCAGGCCTTGGCCTGTGATAGTAAAGCCGGCGCCCGTCAAAGATGCCGCGCTTACCGTCACCGGCATCGTTCCCGTTGACGAAAGAACCAATGGATGCGTAACCGCCGAGTTCACCGGTACCGTGCCAAAGGTCAGGTTGTTGGCGCTGATCCCCAAAACGGGGATTGCTGCGCCCAGCTCAACAGCGAATGTCTCCGCCACGCCGCCAACGCTCGCGGTCAACGTAGCCGCTTGCACTGTCGTGACCGGCAAGACACTCGCGGCAAAGGTCGCGCTGCTCGCGCCTGTCGGCACCATCACCAAGGCCGGAACTGTTACCGCGCTGTCGTTGCTTGCCAGGGCCACATTCAGGCCGCCGCTGGCTGCGCTTGCATTCAGTGTCACTGTGCATGTGTCGCTGAATGGTCCCGTAATCGATCCGCTTTCGCAATTCAGCCCGGTCAGCACCGGCACGCCCATGCCGCTCAGGGCAACCGCCGCCGAGGACGCATTCGATGCGTTGCTGGCAATGGTCAGTTGGCCGGTCGCCGACCCTGATGCCGCGGGGACGAATTGGATGGTAACTGTAACGCTGGCATTCGCGCCGACACTCATCGGCACGCTGCTTCCGCCGCTCATCGAGAAGGGCTGCCCAGTCAGATTCAACGCGGAGATCTGAACCGCCGCCGATCCCGTATTCGTTAGCGTGATGCTCGTGCTCGCGGTCTTGCCGACAGCCACCTGGCCGAAATCGACCGTGCTCAATGACGTGATCAGCGTTCCCGTCGCCGAATTCGTCGCGGCGATGGACCCACCGCAACCGCTCAGAGCAATGCTGCAAGAAAAAGCCAGCAGCACAATTAAACTTAACTTCAAATGGCGCATAGGCCCTCCGAACGAGCGCAAATCCTTCATCGGCGCGCGAACGAGTTTTATCGCCAAGGCAAACTGAGGTAATCAATATAGATTACTAATGTGTACAAGTATATGCACAATGATGGGTACTGATGAAGGTTACTATACAGTACGTTTGGGGGATGTTAGGCCGCAGTGGTAATCCCACGTTCGTGTTACCTGCCCAGGCGGGCAAAACAACCCTCGAGACCGGGGTCAGCATTTTTGGGGTATCGATTGCAGAAGGTTTTTCAGAATCTAATAATTACGGCCGCCAGAATGGGGCCAGCTCCGCGGCCCGGTCTACGGCCTCTCTCCGGCCTGACCTGACCAAAGTGCTGTGACGGGCGCCACAGCCACTATTTCCCAAGAATCTAGAGTACGGCCTTCGCGATTGCCGCCAGTTGCATGAACGACGTGCCTTCGTAGATCTTTCCAATCTTCGCGTCGCGGTAAAGTTTCTCCACTGGGCTCTCCGTCACAAATCCCGCCCCGCCAAGAACCTCCACCGCAAGGCTCGCCACGCGCTCCGCCATCTGCGCCGCGTAGTACTTGCACATGGCCGCTTCCTTGCGGAACTCTTGGCCCCCATCCTTCAATCGTGCAGCGTTGTAGACCAGCAGCCTCGCGGCCTCGATCTCGGTCGCCATCTCCGCCAGTTGAAACTGCATCGCCTGGAACTCCGCGATGGGCTTCCCGAATTGCTTCCGTTCCTTCGCATGCTTTACGGCGTGGCCCCACGCGCCTTCAGCCAGCCCAAGCATCTGCGCGCCGATGCCGATCCGCCCGCCATTCAACGTCTCCATCGCAATCCTGTAGCCCTTGCCCGCCTCGCCCAGCAATTGCGCCGCTGGAATCGCGCACTCGTCCAGAATCAGCTCGCAGGTGCTCGACGCGCGAATTCCCAGCTTGTCTTCTTTCCTCCCGATCGCGAATCCCGGCGTATCTTTCTCCACCACGAATGCGGTGATGCCTTTATAGCCGGCGCTCGCGTCCACGGTGGCAAAGACGATAAACAATCCTGCCTCCTTGGCGTTGCTGATCCAAAGCTTGCGCCCGCTCAAAACGTACTCGCCGCCACGTTTTTCCGCCCGCGTCTGCAAAGCAAACGCGTCCGACCCAGAGCCCGCCTCGCTCAGCGCGTAGGCGCCAACCGTATCTGCCGCAAGCCGCCGCAAATATTTCAGCTTCTGTTCCGGAGTGCCCCAATCGAGCAGCGCGCTCGCCACCAGCGTGTTCTGCACGTCCACTACCAGCGCCACCGACGGGTCGACTGTCGAGAGCGTCTCCACCGCCAGCGCCGAATCGAAAAACGATCCTCCGCTCCCGCCAAACTCCTCCGGGATCTCGATCCCCATCAGGCCCAGCTCAAAAAGCCTGCCCAGCAGCGCCGCGTCCATCTGCTGTTCCTCATCCATCCGGCGCACAAGCGGCGCTATTTCATCGCGGGCGAACTTCCGCATGCTGTCACGGAAGAGAGTCTCTTCTTCGCTGAGTTGTGTGATAGGCGCGCCAGACGAAACAGGTTTCAAGGCTTTTTGCCTCCGAACATCCGCTCCTTATGATCACGGATGCACTTGCAATGATATGCTGCGCTCGGGACGTGGAAGATCCCGCTCTTCCCATGCAGATTGCGAATCACGTCTTTCTTGTCACCGGCGGCGCATCGGGATTGGGCGCAGCCACGGCGCACCTGCTCGTCAGTGAAGGCGCATCCGTCGTCATCGCCGACACCAACCGTCCAGCGGGCGAGGCCTTGGCCGCCGATCTGGGCGCATCCGCCCGCTTCGCCCTCACCGACGTTACCAGCGAACCCGACGCGCAGGCCGCCGTCGATCTCGCCTTCAGCGCCTTTGGCCACCTGCACTCGCTCATCAATTGCGCCGGAATCGCCCCCTCCGAAAAAGTCATCGGCCGCGAAGGCCCTCACGGCTTGGACTCTTTTGCGAAGGCCGTCAGCATCAACCTCGTCGGCACCTTCAACATGATCCGCCTTGCCGCCGCCGCCATCGCAAAAGAAACGCCTGGCCAGGACGGTGAGCGCGGCGTCATCGTCAACTCCGCCTCCATTGCGGCCTTCGATGGCCAAATTGGCCAGGCAGCCTACGCTGCTTCAAAGGGCGCCGTTGTCGCGCTCACCCTGCCCGTTGCCCGCGAGCTGGCGCGCTTCGGCATTCGCGTGGTCACTATCGCTCCAGGAGTCTTCGCCACGCCGATGGTGGCCGGCTTCTCGCCCGAGGTGCAGGACGCGCTCGCGAAAAGCGTTCCATTTCCCGCCCGCCTCGGCCAGCCCGCGGAATTCGCGGCACTGGTAAAGCACATCTGCGAAAACTCCATGCTCAACGGCGAAACCATTCGCCTCGACGGCGCACTGCGCATGGCTCCGCGCTAATGAGCGAGAGTTGATGAGTCAGGTTTGCCCGCCGAGAAATGAGGGAACACGAATGCCCCTTTCCGATCCCATCGTGCCCGACCCCGTCGTGATTGTTGGCTCTGCTCGCACCCCCATCGGCGCGTTCCAGGGCGACCTCAAAGACCTCGCCGCTCCCCAACTCGCCGCCGCCGCCATCCGCGCCAGTGTCGAGCGCGCCGGAGTTCCCCGCGACGGAACTTCTTCCGACGCATTCGACGAAGTCCTCCTCGGCTGCGTTCTTCCTGCCGGCCTCGGCCAGGCTCCCGCGCGTCAGGCCGCTCTTGCTGCAGGGCTGTCCGCTTCGACCGGTGCAGTCACCATCAACAAAATGTGCGGCTCCGGCATGAAGGCCGTCATGCTGGCGCACGATCTGCTCCTCGCAGGCAGCGCCAAAATCATCGTCGCCGGCGGCATGGAAAGCATGAGCAACGCCCCCTATCTCCTCGACCGCGCCCGTTCCGGCTATCGCATCGGCCACGGCCGCCTCATCGACCACATGTTTCTCGATGGCCTTGAAGACGCCTACGACAAAGGCCGCCTGATGGGCACATACGCCGAAGATTGCGCCCAGGCCTACGCGTTTTCACGGGAGGCGCAGGACGAATTTGCGCTCGCATCCCTCACCCGCGCGCAAAAAGCCACCGCCGAAGGCAGTTTTTCCAGCGAGATTGTTCCCCTCACCGTGACCGCCGGCAAAACCGCCGGGGCCCCAAGAATTGACCGGATTGTCTCCCACGACGAGCTCCCGCTCAAAGCCACTCCCGACAAAATACCTCACCTCAAGCCGGCCTTTCGCGAAGGAGGAACGGTCACCGCCGCAAACTCGAGCGCCATTTCTGACGGTGCCGCCGCGCTCGTCCTCATGCGGCGCTCTGAAGCCGATCGCCGCGGCATCAAGCCGCTCGCCTCCATCGCTGGCCACTCCACCTTTGCAAACACGCCCGCGGTCTTTCCCACGGCGCCCATCGGCGCTGTCCGCGGGCTGCTCGACCGCACGGGCTGGTCTCTTCCGAATATCGACTTGTTCGAAATCAACGAGGCGTTCGCCGTTGTGGTCATGGCGGCTATGCGCGACCTCGGCCTGCCCCACGAAAACGTCAACGTCCACGGCGGCGCCTGTGCGCTCGGCCATCCCATCGGCGCTTCCGGCGCGCGCATTATCGTCACGCTGCTCGCGGCCCTCGCGCAACGCAATCTCAGCCGCGGCATCGCCTCGCTCTGCATCGGCGGTGGAGAAGCCACAGCCATTGCAATCGAGCGACTCACCTGATTTCTTTTTGAAAAGGGAATCCGCGCCTCGAACGCGCCCGGCCAAACACTACGCTCTACGCGCCCGCCAGCGCAGCCTCACCCATGCTGCCATTTACATCCGGCTCGGCCTCTGTGGCCGCAGGCGCGTCCACCGGCACATGGGCCAGCTCCCACGCCGAGCGATCCTTCATCAGCCGCGACACAAACGCCGTGTGCATTGCGTGCCCAGCCCGAACGGCCACCACGTGACCCTCCAGCCTGCGCCCCGCCAGCGCCAGGTCGCCAATCAGGTCAAGCACCTTGTGCCGCACGTACTCGTCCGGAAAGCGCAACGGTCCATTTTCCGGCCCGTTCGCCCCTAAGATAATCGCGTTCTCCGCGCTCGCTCCGCGAATCAGCCCCATGTCGCGCAGCTTCCCCTCATCCGCCTTGTAGCCAAACGTGCGCGCCGGAGCAATCTCGCTCCCATAAGTCTCCGCCGCCAGATCGATGCAGGTCTTCTGCTGGCCGATCGGCGCGGGAAAGTCGATCGTGTAGGAGACGCGATAGCCGGCCCCTGGGTAAACGCCAATAAACTTGTCGCCCTCGCGCACCTCGACCGGTTGAAGCACTCGAATCGTCTCGCGCTTGCGCCGTTGCTCGCGGATCCCCACGCTTTGAAACGCCTCCACATAGGGCAGTGCGCTCCCATCCAGAATCGGCAATTCCAGATTGTCGATCTCCACAATCACGTTGTCGACGCCCATCCCAATCAGCGCTGAGAGCAGATGCTCCGTCGTCGAGATGAGCACGCTCTGTCGCATCAAGCTCGTCGCGTAGCTCACCTTGGCCACGTTGCGGCCCGTTGCAGGAATCTCAAAGTTGTCCAGATCGGTGCGCCGGAAAACAATTCCCGACCCCGCTGGTGCGGGCAGTAGCCGCATCGTCACTGGAGCGCCCGAGTGCAGTCCCACGCCCGAGAATTCAAGTGCCTCTGCGATCGTCTGTTCCTGGTGTGCTCTTTGACCCAAAGTGCCTCTCCGGCTTTGAAAGCCTTTCCCTTGTTTAGAATAGACGCCGCACAGAAATCGGGTTGTGTGGCATTTTTGCCACACCATGCGTCAATTTGAGCCACCGAGCCTTTCTCGTAACCTCTCCGGAAACTGCCCATAACTGTCGTAGAATCAGAGAGTCTTTCGGACTCGATCGACTCGAATCTGGCGAAAAAGGCACGAATGTCGCTGGCACCTAACTCGAAGATTCCCATGCGCGCTCTGCTGGCCGGCGCCCGCCGCAAGCAGGCGAGTCTGATCGCCTTCACCCGCCAGTTGGTTCAGGTCGAATCCCCCTCCGACGAAAAATCCGCAGTCGATGCTTGCGTGGCCTTGGCCGCTGCGCGCGGCAAGCAGTTGGGCGGTCGCGTCAAAACCTACCGCCAGACTGGCTTCGGCAATGTCCTCGAACTCCGCTTTGGCCCGCGGAAATCAACCCCGCCCGCCGCCAAACCCATCCTGCTCCTCGGCCATCTCGACACGGTCTGGCCTCTCGGCACGCTTCAGACCATGCCCTGCCGTCTGAGTGCCGGCCGTCTCTGGGGCCCCGGAACCCTCGACATGAAGGCCGGTGTCGCCATGGCGTTCACCGCTATTGAAATGCTCACCGAGGCGGACTTGCTCTGCCATGAAATCGTGGTCCTCCTCAATGGCGACGAGGAGATTGGCAGCACCGTTTCGCGCCCGATCACGGAAAAACTCGCGAAGACCTGCGCCTCCGTCTACGTCCTCGAGCCCGCGCAAGGCCTGGCCTACAAAACGGCCCGAAAGGGCATCGGCAATTGGCGCGTCGACGTAAAAGGAGTCGCAGCCCACGCCGGAGTCGACTTCGAAAAAGGCGCGAACGCCATTCGCGAGTTGGCTCGCGTCATCGAAACCGTCAGCGGCTGGTCCGAAACGTCGCCCGATCTCAACCGCGGCCTCACCGTCAGCGTCGGCATCGCTGGCGGCGGCACCAAGACCAACGTAATCCCCGCCCACGCCTGGGCCGAAGTCGAAGCCCGCATCGCGCGCCGCACTGACGGCCCGCGCATCGAACGCAAATTCGCTGCCCTCAAATCGCTTAAATTAACTAACCCGCGCTGCTCGCTCACCGTCACCGGCGGCATCAACCGCCCGCCCATGGAGCGTAGCCGCGGAACGGTGCGCCTCTTCCGCAAAGCGCAAGCGCTCGCTCACGAGCTGGGCTTCACGCTCAACGAAGCCTCCACTGGCGGCGGCTCCGACGGCAACTTCACCGCCGCTCTCGGAATCCCCACCCTCGACGGAATGGGCGCAGTCGGCGAAGGTGCGCACGCCCAGCACGAATCGGTTTTCGTCGAGCATCTTGCTCCCCGCACCGCGCTCCTCGCGGCCATGCTGGCGGGTTGACGCACGCTCATCGCCTTCGGCCTGATAAACTTCGGTGGGTAATCCACTCGGAGATATTCGCAACCATGAATCGCTTTGTTCCCATCCTCTTCCTGGCGGCATGTGCTTCTGCCGTATTCGCTCAAACCCCCGCCGCAACGCCCGCTGCCGGCTCAGCAACGCCCAAAAGCTCTTCTCCCGCGTCCACCGCCGCCAAGCCCGCCACCGCCAATTCGGCCGCAGCCGCTGCCCCCGCGCCCATGCCCTGGCTCAAGCTCCCTCCCGGCGTGCCCAGGGTGACTCACCTTCTGGTCAAGATGCCCTTCGCCCTGCGCTATGAAGACATCACCGTCGGCAAGGGTGCTGAAGGCGAGTCCGGCAAGCTCTGGCACCTCAAGTACACCGGCTGGCGCGCCGCCGACGGCGTCAAGTTCGACTCATGGGACGATCATAAGCAGCCCGCAATTGGACCCGATGGCAAGCCCGAGCTCGGTTCCGATGGAAAACCCAAGATGGGCGATCCCGTCCCCATCGCAATCCCGCAAGGAATGGGCCGCGTAATCCCCGGCTTCGACTACGGCCTCGAAGGCATGAAGATCGGTGGCAAGCGCCGCATCTTCATTCCCTGGCAAATGGCCTATGGTACGCGCGCCATGCCCGATCGGCCCGACCACCCCGGCATTCCCGCCAAGTCCGATCTCATCTTCGACGTCGAGCTGGTGGATGTGACCGAGATGCAGGCCCCGCATCCACCCATGATGCCCGGCAATCGTCCCGTGCCGCCTGGAGCTCCGCATCCCGGCGCAAGCGCCCCACCCAGTCCTGCTCCCGCTGCGCCTACGGCTCCATCTGCGGCCCCATCAACTCAACCGGCCGCGCCCGCCGCTTCTTCAACGCCATCAGCTCAGCCGGCTGCTCCGGCCGCAACCACTCCGCCCGCTTCGGCGCCCGCTCAACCGACCACGCCGCCGCCTTCCGGCGTCCAGGCCCAACCCAAATAAATCGGTTGCCCCATCCTTCGCCTTTTTCTGGCGAAGGGTGGGATCGCACGAACCGCCTCAGTCCAGCTTCGGGTGCAGTTTCAGGAACCCGGTCGCTTCCTGGTAAGCGTGCGAAAAAGCCGCCAGCTTTGCGTCCTGGTAGAGCGCGCCGAGGAAAGTAATCGACACCGGCGTCCCCGGCCCGCCAATATTGTCGTGGTTCCCGTCGTCGACCGCGGGTGGCGCCGGCGCGTCAGCGCCGCGCAGACCATTTGGCAGAATCACAGCCGGATTGCCCGTCAAATTCGTCGCAATCAACTGCTCGTCGGTCGAGGGCGTCACGATCACATCCACTTTTTCAAACAGTTTCGCAAACTGGCGCACTCCAAGTGTCCGCGCGCGATTGGCCTGGATGTACTCAACCGCCGGATAAAACCGCGCGATGCGGAAGTCGTTCGGCCAATCCTCCGGCCCCTGTTCCGTCAGCAGCTTGTCGCGGCCGCTCATCGTCAGGTCGTCGAACGCCGCCGCGGCCTCTGCCGTCAGCAGCGGAACCATCGCGTCCCACGGCAGCTTCGGCAGCTCCACCGGAATCAGATTCACGCCCATCTTGGTCAGCTTGTCCAGCGCGACCTGCTCATATTTCTTGTCGTACGTGCGCCGCGTGTACTCGTCCTGCGCGGCCGCATTCGCATCTTCCCGCTTCTTCGTATCCTCCGGCGTCTCCCCAGCCACAGCCTCCTTCAGTTGCAGAGGCGGCAGTGGATCGAAATCGCTCTTGAAATACCCAACGCGCAACGATCGCCAATCGGCGTCCGGATTCCAGTGGAAGTCGATGCTCGCTCCGGCCGACAGATCTTTCCCATCGGGTCCGTGGATCACGTCGAGCACCAGCGCGCAATCCTCCACCGATCGGCAAATCGGCCCCAGCTTGTCCATCGTCCAGCTCAGCGCCATCGCTCCCGTGCGCGGCACCATGCCGAAGCTTGGCCTCAACCCCGAACAGCCGCATCGCGTCGAAGGCGACGAAATCGACCCCAGCGTCTCCGACCCGATTGCAAATCCCACGCACCCCGCCGCCACTGCGCTCGCCGAGCCTGCCGACGATCCGCTCGATCCCAACGCGGGATTCCACGGATTCCGCGTCCTTCCTCCGAACCACTTGTCGCCCATCGCCAGCGCGCCCAGCGAAAACTTCGCCACCAGCACCGCCCCCGCGGCATCCAGCCGTTGCACCACGGTCGCGTCCTCGTTGAACGTCTGCTGCTCAAACCCTCCCGCGCCCCACGTCGTCGGATACCCTTTGACCGAAAGCAAATCCTTCGCGCCCCACGGAATCCCGTGCAGCGGCCCGCGATAAAGCCCGCTCTCCAGGTCCTCATCGGCCGCCTTAGCCTGGGCCATCGCCCGGTCTTTCAGCAGCGTGATCACGAAATGGAGTTGTGAGTCGTACCGCTTCAGGCGACCGATGTACATCTGGGTCAGTGCCACCGACGTAACCTTCCGGTGCCAGATCAAATTGGCCAGCTCGAGAACCGAGGCAAACGCCAGCTCCTCGAGATTCGCGGAAACTTTCGGCGCTGCCGATTCCGCGTCATCAAAAACCAGTTGCGGAGTGGTGCCTTGAAACACAACACTGCTCTCCGCCGGCTTCGCTGCCGGCCCCGGATGAAACGCGAACGCCGGCGGCACACTGTTCTCGATCTTCAGCGCGCGAATCTGTCCGTACGCATCGCGCTGATCGTTCAGCCCGTCGAGCATCATCTTCTTCTGCTCGTCGCTGAACGGCCCCACGCCCGCCAGTTCCGCTGCCCGGTCAATCATCTCGGTAGTAATCTTCGGTAACGCCGGCGCCTTGGCCTCATTGCTCGTATTCGCGCTCGCCGCGTGATTCGCCCCCGGACCCGAGGCTGGACCAGCCGCCGGGCTCGCCGCTGAGGGAGCCGTCTCCTGCGCCTGCGCGGCCAGCGTGTAAAGAATTCCCGGCAGCAGCGGAGAAGCAATCCCCGCGCTGGTGCACGCATTCAAAAAAGCTCGGCGGTTCAAGAACGGCGCTGGCTTCATGCGACGGATGGTAAATCGCGCGGCCACCAGCGGCAAACTCTCGCCGGCCGGCGCCCAAACAAAAGTCACGAATTTTTCACTTGACATATTCCCATATGAGCATGTATTGTCTTTTCCATGGCCAGAGCTGCAACCACCTCCGACGCCTTCAATGCTGTTGCCGAACCCCGGCGCCGCCAGATTCTCCTCTTTCTCGCGCACGATGAGCGCCAGGTAGGCGAAATCGTCACGGCCATCGGCCTCGACCAGCCGTCCGTCTCAAAGCACCTTGGCGTGCTCCGCCGCGTCAATCTCGTCCGCGTACGCCGCAACGGCCGCCACCGTCTCTACCGCACCAACGCCGCGGCCATCCAGCCGCTCCACCAGTGGACCGAGACATTCGAGCGATACTGGCAGCACCAATTGACCCGGGTTAAAGAACGCGCCGAGCGCGTTCAGGCCGAGATTGACCGCGGCGGCAACCCAACGCAGTCAACAATTCCGAAGCACTGAGGGCCCGCAGTCCATGACCCAAATTCTCAACTTTCCCACGGAGGATGTATGACCACAACGACAGTTCCCGATCTCGAATCTCTCAGTTTCAAAATCGAACAGGAGATTCGCGTGCGCGCCTCGCTCGAAGTCACCTTCGCAGCGCTTCTCGATCAGCTTGCTTCTGGTTTCGAAAAGGACGACGGCACGTCCATGCCTTTCAAGCTTGAGGCTTGGCCAGGCGGCCGCTGGTTCCGCGACCTCGGCGACGGCAACGGCCATTGCTGGGCCACCGTGCAGGCCATCAAGCGCCCCACGCTGCTCGAGTTCAGCGGTCCGCTGATGATGTCTTTCCCTGTCGCCAACAACGTGCAATACCGCCTCAGCCAGGAGGGCGGCGAGACCATCATCAAGTTCCATCACACCGGCTTCGGAAACGTTCCGGGGGACTTCAAGAAGGGAATGAGAGGCGGCTGGACAAAGATCAACGAAACCGTCCGTCAGCGCGCCGAGAATTCCAAATCGTAAAGAGCGCCCGCGTCAGCGGACGAATGAAGGCAAAATCTACACGCACGCCGGGACAACCCATTCCCGCTCACCTCAGGAGGTTCGTATGTGTCCAGTATGCGTAGCAACCACGGCCGCCATCTTGGCAGGCAGCACCGCCGGCACTGGCGGAATCGCAGCCTTCATCGCAAAATGGTTTCGTCGCGGCAAATAACCGGGTAATTAACTCCCCCAACACAAATCGCAGCAAAGGAGGTCGCTATGGCAACCACGGCGACAGAAATCAAGAGCCCCAAAGTCGTCTCTCATGACGAATGGATCGCAGCCCGCAAAGAGTTTCTAAAGAAAGAGAAAGAGTTCACCTGCCAGCGCGACGAGCTCAGCCGCCTGCGCCGCGCCCTCCCCTGGGAGAAGGTCGAAAAGAACTACAAATTCCAAACCACCAGCGGCAATGTCTCGCTCTCCGATCTCTTCGGCGGCCGCAGCCAGCTCATCATCTATCACTTCATGTTCGGGCCGGGATGGAAAGAAGGCTGCCCCAGTTGCTCCTACATCTCCGACCATTTCGACGGCATGACCATCCACCTCGCCAACCGCGACGTCACCCTCGCCGTGGTTTCGCACGCGCCCATCTCTGAAATCGAAACCTTCAAACACCGCATGGGTTGGAAGTTTCGCTGGCTCTCCTCGAATTCGAGCGACTTCAACTTCGACTACCAGGCCTCGCTCAAGCCCGAGGACGCCGGCCAGAAAAAGATCTACTACAACTACGAGCTGATCCCACAGTTTCCCAGCGAGGAGCTGCCTGGACTCAGCGTCTTCGCCAAGGATGCAAGCGGAACGATCTTCCACACCTACTCCACCTACGCGCGCGGCCTCGACATTTTGGTTGGCGCGTACAACTTTCTCGACCTGGTCCCCAAGGGCCGCGACGAATCAGGCCTCAAGCACACCATGGCTTGGGTACGCCACCACGACAAGTACGATCAAGGCTACGTTGTCGATCCGAACCAGGGGTATGTTCAGCCCGAGGTGGTCAAGATCGCGACCACGGGCGGCAAGTGTTGTCACGACTGAGGCCGTCACTCCGGGGATTGAAACGCACAACGGCGCGCGAAATCACGGTGCCGGCGATAACTCAGGCCACTGCAATTGATCGAAAGACAAGAAGGAGAGAAGCGATGAAGGATCAGAACCTCAACCATTCGTTTACGGTCGACCAAACTCCGGAAGAAGTTTTCGCTGCCATCAACGATGTTCGCGGATGGTGGTCAGGAGAAATTGAAGGCTCAACCGACAAACTCGGCGCTGAGTTTACCTACCGTTACAAAGACGTCCACTACAGCAAACAGAAGATCACCGAGCTTGTCCCCGGCAAGAAAGTCGTTTGGCTTGTTTTGGACAGCTACTTGTCCTTCGTTGAGGACAAAACCGAGTGGAATGGCACAAAGGTCGTTTTTGAAATCTCCAAAAAAGGCAACAAGACCGAAGTCCTCTTCACTCACGTCGGCTTAGCGCCCCAAATCGAGTGTTTCAAAGCCTGTTCCGACGCATGGGGCTTTTATGTCACAGGTAGTCTCCGGAACCTGATTGCCACAGGAAAAGGCGAGCCCAACAAGAAAGAAAAGAAAGAACGCGAAGCAGTGATGCAATCGTGAGGCGCGATGGCTCGTGAGTTCACCGTCTCCGCGACGATTCCCGCTTCGCCGAAGCAGGTCTATGACGCGTGGCTATCGAGCAAGGGCCACACCCAAATGACCGAAGCCGGGGCCAAGGTGTCCGCGCGCGTCGGTGGCTCGTTCACCGCGTGGGACGGATACATCTCGGGCAAGAACTTGAAGCTCAAGCCCGGCAAGCAAATCGTCCAGGCGTGGCGCACCACCGAGTTTGCCTCGTCCGACCAGGATTCGCATGTTGAAATCCTGCTCGTAAAGTCGCGCGGTGGCACAAAGCTCACGCTTTACCACAGCAACCTTCCCGGCGGCCAGAGCGACTACCGCTCGGGCTGGCGGGAGTGCTACTTCGAGCCCATGAAGAAGTACTTCAAGGCCATCGCGAAGCCCGTGTAATTACTTCCCCACCTCCGCCAGCAGCGCCTCCGCCCGATGCAGCGCGTCGCGCCGTTTCTGCTTTTCGCTCTCAATGTCCGCCGGAGCCCATGTCGATCCGCCGATGCGCCGCGATGTGTCGCTCAACCGCTGCTCGAATTCCTTGTCCAGCCCGGCCACGTCCGCCCGCGCCTGTTTGAGCGCTTCGAGGAAATGGACAAGCTCTCCGTCGATCCGCCCGGGGTAGTAACTGATCAAATCGCCGGTTTGCAACGCATCCCTCAGCGCAATCGAGGGTCCCGCAACCGGCCCTGTTTGCTGCAGCGCATCTTCGACGCCGCGTAGCCGCGTCATCTCCCCGGCAAATCCATCCAGCTCCGCGCGTTGCGCAACCCGGCCATTCGCGCGCTGCACCACCACGACAACTTTCGCGCTCACGCTTTCGCTCGGCACCGGAATCACCGTCGTCAGCGTGTTCCCCTCGAACGTCCACCCACCTGCCTCGCCCGGCTTAACGAACCCCACTGCCTTTCCGTTCACCGTCACCGCTACCGGCGGCCAATCCGCCGGCAGCCGCACTTCGTATCCGCGCGTCCTCAGCATTCCGGGATAGCTGCCCCCAACCGGCCCAATCTCCACGCGAAGCGTGTCGCCATTCTCGGTCGCTTTCACAGGCGTCCGCGCAAACACGCCGCGTTGATTCTCAACTGCCACGCCCGAATCCTCATAAACCGAATAGCTCGACGCCGCGCCTGCCGCGAGCGGCCACACGTTCACGATCAGCGGATCGACAGCCTTCTCGCCCGTGTGCAGCATTGCCGGCTGCATCGGAAGAATCGTGCCCGCTCGCACATACACCGGAATCTGATCGATCGTAAAGCTGCGCTCCACGGTCGCCGGCCCCGCAAAATGTTTTCCCGTCGGCCACTCGATCCAGTCGCCCCCCTGCGAATCCGATTTCGGCAGCCACACCTGCTCCGTCGCGAGGCCCGTGATCTTGTCCGCGGGCGCGGTCACCGGGCTCACGATCAACTGGTCGCCGAAGAGGTATTCGTTCTTGCTTGTGTAGGCCGCATCGTCTTCCGGCCAGTCGTAATAGAGCGGCCTGAAGAACGCCACGCCCGTGTCGTATGTCCGCCGCGCCTCCGTATAAAGGTACGGCTGCATTGCTTCGCGCATCCGGTAAGCCGACCGCATCACGGCCGAATACGGCTCGGGATAGGCCCAGATCCGCCGTTCAGAATCCGGATTCTTCGTCGTGTGCGTCCGCAAGATGGGACTGAACGTGCCGAACTGAATCCACCGCGTGTACAGCTCCGGATCGACGGCGCCCGGCATATGCCCGCCGATGTCGTGGCTCCAGAACGCGTAGCCCACGTTGGCTGCCGTAGCCGTGAACCAAGGCTGAAACGCGAGCGAGTCCCACACCGAAATCGTGTCGCCCGAAAATCCAATCTCATACCTGTGATTTCCCAGCCCGCCCCAGCGATGAAACAGCAGCGGCCGCTTGCCCTCGCGTTGCTGATCGGTAAAGTGCACATAGTTCAGCCACCAGGTGGGGTTCACGCCGGGCAAGTCCGTCGACGACTGCTGCTGCCAGTCGAGCCACCAGAAGTCCACGCCCTGCTTTTCCAGGGGATGCAGCACCAGGTTCAGATAATTCGTCGCCCACTTCTTGTCGGTCGGGTCAAATGGGATGTATTTCTTCGTTGCCGGGTCGATCCCCATCGCGCGCGCCATCGCCGGATACGCCTGCTCCCACGGCTCGATCCCCGACGCCGGATGCAGATTCATCGTCGTCTTGAGTCCATCCTCGTGCAGCTTTTTCAAAAACGCGTCGGGATCGGGAAACAGCACCTTGTTCCACGTGTATCCCGTCCATCCAAGTTGTTGCCCCGACTGGTCCACCGCGCCCATGGCTCTCAGTTGCTCATCGCTCATGTGCCAGTCCATGTCGATCACCATCACGTCCAGCGGAGTGTCGTTCTCCCTGAAGTCCCTCGCCAGCTCGTCGAATTGTTCGTCGCTATACGCCCAGTAGCGCGACCACCATACTCCGAACGCAAACCTCGGCGGCAGCGGAATCCGGCCCGCCACAAGCACAAAATCGCCCAGCGCCTTCCGGTAATCGTGTCCGTATCCGAAAAAGTACCAGTCGGTGTACGCGCCGGCCTTCTCGTTCGCCGGCCGTTCCATCACCCACGGCCACACGCTCTTCTCGCCGTCAAGAAACCGGAAATCCGCCGAGTCGAACAGCGGCCGCGTCGAGTCATCCACCAGCGCCCATCCCGCTCGCGACACCAATCCCTGGTCGATCGGTTCCTCGGTCTTCGATCCGAGCGCCGTGTCGAGGGTGCGCGTCGTCCCCATCAAATTCTGTGGATCGCTGTCGCCGGGATGCCACACCACATCCTTGCCGTCGACGGTGAGTGTGATGGACAGATTGTCAGCGGTGAAATGCCCATCGCCCGTAGGATCGTACGTAAGCGTCAGCGCGTCAGTCTTGATCGTCCTTAGCTGCGAGCTACCTTCAGACTCGGTCCCGCTCACAAACTTCGGCACCGGCAGCCTTCGATTGATGAACACAAACGAAGCGTGGTCCTCAAATTTCCCATCCGCCGACCACTCCATCCGAATCAACTGCGGCGTCAGCACAGTGAATCGCGCGTGGCCCAGAGTGACAATCGCCTTCGGATCGGCCACGGGATCATCTGGCAGCGCCGAAACAGCCAGATGACCCGCCCCTGTTTGAGCCGCCCCACCCGGCGCGTTCGACCTCGCGGTGCCCGCGCATCCCACTGCCACAACCGCAATCCCTAACCAACGCCAAAACGCTCGCATCGTCGCTCCCATTTCCGCTCCACCGGGAAGACTACCACCGCCGCATGAGCACCCGGCAACTTGTAGCGCCGGCGTCCCGCCGGCTGTCGTGCGGGCGTCCTCGCCCGCACATCCCGCTATCATTGGGTCAAGCCGGCCTTTGCCGGCGCACGATCCATGACCCCCACCATCTTCATCTCGGCAGGAGAAGCCAGCGGCGAGCACTACGGCGCCCTCCTCGCCGCTTCCATCCAGCAAAAACTTGCTCCAAAAGGTGAAATAGTGGAGCTGATCGGCATGGGTGGCCCGCGCATGGCCGCCGCCGGCGTCAACTGCATCGTCCGCGCTGAAGACATGGCCGTCATGGGCCTCACCGAAGTGGTCCTCCACCTTCCCCGCATCTACCGCGAGTTCCGCAAGCTCAAGCGCGCCATCCGCGCCCATCGCCCCACCGTCGCCGTCCTCATTGACTTCCCCGAGATCAACTTCCGTCTCGCCCGCGAATTCCACCGCCTCGACATTCCCGTCATCTACTTCGTCAGCCCTCAGCTCTGGGCCTGGAAGCAGCACCGGATCAAGCTGGTCCGCGAATACGTCCGCCGCATGCTCGTCATCTTTCCCTTCGAGGAGCCCTATTACCGCGCCCGCGGCGTCGATGCCGAATTCGTCGGCCACCCCCTCGCCGATCTGCCCCAACCCTCCATCACCCGCGAGCAATTCGCCGCCGAAAACAACCTCGACCCCACCCGCATCTGGATCGGCCTCCTCCCCGGCAGCCGCCTCCGCGAGATCGAAGACCACCTCCCCGAAATGCTTGCCGCCGCCCGCGCCCTGGCCGCAGCCCGAGCCCTTACCGCTGCGCGAGTCCTCGCCCCGCCCGCGTCGCAACCAACCAGCACTTCGCCCGGCGTTCCATCGCACGCCCTAACTCTCGCCGCAGCTCCCGCCCATCCCGCACCGCCCTACGACTTCCTCATTCCTCTGGCTCCCACCCTCGACGCCGCCCAGCGCGCCAAGGTCCAGCGAATCGTTGATGATCGCGGTTCCAACCTCAGCATTCGACTCATCAGCGATCGAGGCGCCGAAGGCGCGGTCAGCCCCACCGCAGGTGGCGTCCACGACGCCCGCGCCACCCTCCTCCATGCCCGAGCCTCAGTCGTCGCCAGCGGCACCGCCACCGTCGAAGCCGCCCTCATCGGCAACCCTTTTGTCGTGGTCTATCGCGTCTCGCCGCTCACGTATGCGATCGCCAGGCGAATGGTCAAGGTCCCCCACGTGGCCATGGCCAATCTCATCGCCGGCAAACGCGTGGTTCCAGAGCTCATTCAGCACGACTTCAATGCCGCAAATATCGTCCAACACCTCAGTCCGCTGCTACCCGACGGCCCCGCTCGTGAGTCCATGATGAAGGAGTTGGCAGCGATTCGGGAGGCGCTCCATACGCGTGAGGCCAATCAGCCCTCGCAAACCAAGGCCGCCCAATCCGCCATCGAACGGGTAGCCGCTATCGTAGTGAATGAGGTCGAATCGCTTTCCCCGGCGCCTGCGGCAACTGCCGAGTCTGCCCAAACGGCCAGCCGCTGAATCCGATCGGCAGCGCCGACGAATCAACCCCAACCCGCCGTAACCAAGAATTGACCGGCGGCAGCACAATGAGCGAACGAATGAATCGAACCCTGAAAGATTTGCACTCCGCGGCCAGCCGCATCATTAGCCTGCTTCAGCCGTTCCGCAACTGCGGAACCGCTCTCGCCCCGGCCCTCCTCACCGCCGCCCTCGCCGCGACCGCCGCACTCCCCGCCGCCGCGCAAGTCGCCCGTCCCGCGCTCAACATCACCGGCTACGTCATTGACGCCGAGCTCGATACCACCACCCACCACCTCGCGGCCACCTCCCAGGTCACCTTTACCGCTCCCGCCAATCTTGACGTGGTCACCTTCGGCTTCCATCCCGCGCTCAAAGTCACCAAAATCACCGACGACTCCGGCAAGCAGCTTGAAGCCGAGCGCACCGCCGACGGCTCCATCCGCGTCACAGCGAACACGCCCTTCGTTGACGGCCAGCCGGCGCATTGGACTTTCGTCTATGACGGCGTCATCACCGGCAACGAAGACGGCCCCATCGAAGGCCTCAAGCTCGCCGCCATTCAGGAACCCATCAGCTACCTTCTCTACCCCGCCCGCTGGTTTCCCTCCACCGGATTAATGACCGACCGCTTCACCGCCGACCTGCACATCCGCGTCCCGCAGGGGATGCGCGTCTTCGCCAGCGGCTCCTCAGGCGCCTCCAAACCCGTCACCCTCACCGGCGGCAAGCCTGGCGACGAGTACGACTTCAAATGGGCCAAGCCCGGCTTCCCCGGGACCGTTATTGCCGGCCGCTTTCTGCCGCCGGTTTCTGCGGGCGCAGGCAACGTCAAGGTCTACGTCACCATCACCCACCAGGCCTCGGTCAACGCGTTGGCGCAAACCGCCACCAGCGAATACAACTTCTTCACCGACACCTTCGGCCTGCCTCCCACGCCCCGCATCAACATCGTCGAGCTGCCCGACGACACCCTGCCCGCCGTCTACGCGCCAGAGCTGGCCGCCATCATGGGCTCCCGCACCGGCGACAAATCCGGCATTCGCCTCCTCGCCAACACCATCGCCCACCAGTGGTGGGGACTCGAAATCAGCCCCAAAACCCTCGACGACGCCTGGATCACCAACGGCATGTCGCGCTACGGCGAGCTCATGTATGTCGAGGATCAGAACGGCCAGAGCGCCCTCAAAGCCGCCATGGAAGACGTGGCCGCGGGCGCGCTCGCCTATGACACCATTCCCCTCACCAGCGTTGGCCGTCTCGATCCCTTCTCGCCTCAGTTCCAGTCCATGACCCTCGAAAAGGGCGCCATGATCTTCCACATGCTGCGCTGGGAGGTCGGAGACAAGGCCTTTCCTGACGTCCTCAAAGGCGCGCTCAGCCAGTATTCAGGCGGCTCCATCCGCACCGGCGACTTCGAGAAGGTGGCCGAGGCCGAGAGCCAGAAGGAGCTGGTGCCCTTCTTCTCCCAGTGGATCGACGGAACCGGCGCGCCCACATTCACCAACAAGTATTCCGTCTACCGCCTCGGCAACAACAAGGGCTTCCGCACCATCGGCGAAATCAACCAGGATCTCGACCTCTTCCGCATGCCCGTCGATCTGCGCATCGAGACCGACGGCAAAACCGTCAATCAGAGCGTCGAGGTCGTCGGCACCGATACGCAATACGTCGTCGACACCTTCGGCCGCCCTCGCCGCATCAGCGTCGATCCCAATGACTGGGTGCTCAAAGCCAGCCCGGACCTCCAGGTCCGCATCTCCATCCTCAAAGGCCAGCAACTGGTCGCGCAAAACGACCTTCTCGGCGCCATCGCCGAATACAAGAAGGCCCTCCAGGCCAATTCGTCCAGCTCGCTGGCCAGCTATCGCACTGGCGAAGTACTCTTCACCCAGTGCAACTATCAGGCCAGCGTCAACGCCTTCCGCGACGCCCTCCGCGGCGACGACGAGCCACCCTGGACCGAGGTTTGGAGCCACATCGCCGTCGGCAAAATCTTCGACGTCACCGGCCAGCGCGACCGCGCCGTCGCCGAGTACCGTCTCGCCGTCCAGACCAACGACAACACCCAGGGCGCAGTCAACGAAGCCCGCCAGTACCTGCAAAAGCCCTTCACCCAGCCCGAAGGCACATGCGCGCACTAGCGCTCATTCGGGTGTCGCGCACTCGATTCTCGACCTACCCACAAAAATGGGTGCCCCATCCTTCCGCGTTTTTTGCGGAAGGGTGGGAGACCACGAACCCCAATCGTCGGGGCGCGCCGGCTGTTCGCCGCGCCCTCAATTTAGAGCCCGCTTGACATTATGTACACTTTAATGTACATTTAACTGTACATGAGGAGGGGTTTCCAATGACTCCGCCAACTCTGAGAGAATCAGCCGACGCGTTCGACGAACGGCTTGAACTCTCCAACATCACCGATCTGCGCCGGGACCTGCTAAAAAAGGTTGACGAGATCCACGAGAACCCCGCAATCCGGCTGCTCATCCTCAAGCATGGCCGACCCCAGGCGGTCTTATTGAGCGCCGAAGCATACGACGTTATGAAGAAGGCAGTAAAACTCTTGCTCGCTGAAAGTGACAAGTTGAGGCCGGAACAGATTATTGACGCTGCTATCCGCCGATTTGAGGATGAACGTTCCACCGTGCCCGCTGACGTCAAGGTCGAGGTGCCGCAGGTATCCCGCGCCAAGGCCGCGGCCAGCTGAGCTTCACCGTAAGAAGTTCGCCGAACCACTAACCACTAATCACTGTCTCTGCGTTCTCCCCAGCGACAAAACCTGCAAATCCACCTTCGCCAGGCCCGACCGGGCCATCCCCAGCTTCTGCGCCGCGCCATAAGAGAGGTCGATAATCCGCCCCTCCTCGACCAGGTCGCCGCGATCCGTGATCCGGACCACAACCGACCGGCGGTTGTGCACGTTCACTACCCGCACAATCGACCCGAAGGGAAGCGATGGGTGGCAGGCCGTCATGGCATACATATCGTAGGTCTCGCCACTGGCCGTCTTGCGTCCGTTGAAGACGCCGCCGTACCAGGAGGCCACTCCACGAATCCTGTCTTTCCAATTCAGGGCGGCGGCGGTTGGGGCGTTCTGCGGCGGTTCCCGGTCGGCGAGCGATGCTGGCGTCGCACTCGCTGCAGGGGAAGCCGCAGGCGCGGTGAAGGCTGGTCTGGAAAGACTCGCATCCGCTTGCACTGTGCGCGCCGAAATCAACACTACCAGCGCCACCATTGCAACGGCGGAGACACCAGCTACGAGACAAATCCATAGCGGTGCCTTTCGTCTTAAGTTGCGTGTTTTCCTTTTTATAACCATCCGGCAATTTTACTAGATCGCCACTGGCCGCCGTCAAATGTTGTCAAGATCGATAATGGGAATTTTGTTGAAAAAAACACCGCCGGACCCTCCCTCCGGGGATAAGGTATTTAGTCCGTTTGAGTTAACAGATTGCACCAAAATCAGTGCATGTTTTCCTATTTTGGGCACCGATTTCTGTGCAAAATCCGGCACAAATAAGCAACTTGGCATCGCGAATGCGCATCGGCAATGTATGTTGTTGATGTGGTGACACTTATGTGTTTATTTTCGCCTCAAAATTTCTTTTTCAAGTTTGCCGATTAATTCGCCGGTTTTGCTAGCTTGGTCTTAGGGTCTGCATCGAACCTTCCGTTTGGTCGGGGGTTCAAGGCAGGCCCTTTGCCATTTCTGGCGAAGAAGGAGCTTTCCATGCAATTGAACGCTGAGGGTTTGGATCTGATCAAGAAGTCCGAAGGTTTTCGCGATCGTGTCTATCGCGATGTCGCCGGTTTTCCCACCATCGGCTATGGGCACCTGATCAAGCCCACTGAATCCTTCCCCGACGGCATTGCCGAGCCGCAGGCCGCCGAAATCCTGGCCAGCGACGTTCAGGACGCCGAACAGGCGGTCGCCCGGCTGGTCAAGGTCGCGCTGACCCAGGGCCAGTTCGACGCGCTGGTCGACTTTTGCTTCAACCTCGGCGCGGGCCGTCTGGCGGGCTCAACCCTTCTCCGCGAACTGAATGCCGGCCACCACGCCGCCGCCGCGCAGCAGTTGTTCGCATGGGACCATGCCGGTGGTTTCGTCAATGCCGGACTCAAGGCCCGCCGCCAGGCCGAATTTGAGCTTTGGACCAGGGGCCCGGAAGCGATCCGCACTAGCGCAAAGCCACCGGCAGCAATCACACCGAGCCGCCCAGAAATAAGCGCTGCCTAATGGAACCATCCCAAACGCACAATCAACTGGAGAGAACGAAGATGAAAATCACCGCGACTGTCTCATCCACGACGGCTCCTGTTTTTCTACTCCCTACTCCCTATTGGCTATTCCCTGTCTCTCCGTTCCCTCGGTCCCCCGCCTTTCTAACCACTAACCACTACCCACTAACCACTGCCTTTACCCCACCCCCCCCATGCCCTTTTGTGAAACTGTGAATCTGTGAAACTGTGAAGCATTTGGAATCAGAGCCTTACAGCCACTCACTCCACAGTTTGACAGTTTCTGTGAAACTGTGGAACGAGCAAGAAAAGACCGTGAATTGAAATCCAAACCACTCAAACTAAGACGGATAGCGGCAGGCTGATCGCCGAAAACCGATTTCCGAAAATCGCTGAAAAACAACCGATTTTCGAAAATCGCAGAATACTGGCCGCTCGGAGCTGAAAACTGCGAGCTGAAACCAGAATCCCGAAACCTGCTTTGATCGTTCTTGTTTTCGGAAGCTGTTGCGTTTCGCTCGGCACGAATGGAGCTAAAAGCTAGCAGCTAGAAGCTGCGACTCGCGCTCTCCTCGATCACCTCGAGCCGCTCCTCAGCTTTCAAATAGCCTTTGCGCCTAAACCAATCTTCCATCGATGTCTGCAGCCGATCGAGCGGAACGCGGTTTCCCGCTTCCAGAACTCCATCTCCAGCGGGAAACGTATCGTCGAAAATCGCATCGTTGGTGAAATTCCGCATGGCGAAGTTGTCGATCTGCCGGATCGGGCAGGCGTGGCGCTCGCCCGCGGCGTCGATTCGATTCACACTTAGTCGCCGCGCAAACATGGATCAACTCTAGAACGCCGGGCCTGGAACGCCGAGCTAAAACGTCGAAAAACCAAGCCTTCTCTAACAAAGCAGGGCAAGCAACTTGCAGGCCGGTGGGCAGCATCGATAGGGTGAATGCTTCAGGGCTCCTAAGACTTCGCCGGAGGACGACCGAATGAGGCTCCTTTTACAATGGCTGCTCAGCGCCCTCGCGCTGCTGCTCGTTTCCCATTTTGTGCCGGGTTTTCACGTCAATGGCTTGCTTCCGGCGCTGATTGCCGCAGTGGTGATCGGGCTGCTCAACGCCACTCTCGGGCTGTTCCTCAAGATCATCACAATTCCCTTCAGCATCATCACACTGGGAATCTTCCTGCTCGTCATCAACGGCATCATGATTCTTTTGGCCTCGACCGTTGTCCCAGGCTTCCACGTGAGCGGCTTCGGCCCAGCCTTCTGGGGCGCGGTCGTGCTGGCGCTGCTCGGCATGCTCATCCGCGCGATCGTCAAGGACTCTTAGGGCGGGGGGCTTACCTGAGCGTGTCAGCCGGCAACTAGTACTCGGGGGTGCCGGTCGCAGAGGAATGGCCGCTTCCATGCGAGGTAATCTTATGGCGAGCGGCAGGCTTCTTCGCCGCCTTCGTCTCTGCCGCGTCAGCCTTTGCGGGTTCGCTCGACTTGACCGGTTGTGGTGCCGCAGGCCCGGGCAGCGTCAACGGTGTGCGCATCGCGCCCGCTCCCGAGAAACCTCCTGGTGCTTGAATTCGCCCCGGCATCCGCGCTGGCATCACGATCACCTTTGCCGGCTGGTTGTGCTCCACGCGCATGTAAACGCCCCAGCCTCCGCCAGCTACGACAAAAACAATCGCCGCCGCGGCCGCGGTGCGCATCCAGCCACTCTCGGGGCGAATGGCCCTCGGCCAGGCCAGAACACGCCCGCGGTCCAGAGCACGGTCGCGGTTCGGTGCGGCACTCAGGGCCGCATTCACACGGTCTTCAAGACCGTCGGGCGCAGGTAAGCTCGCAACCAGCCGCAGAGTCTCTTCCGCCGGGCCCAATGCGGATTCAGACGCGGATTCAGAAGCCGTCAGATTGTGAGGGTTCGAATTCATCGCAAACTCCTCTGGTGTTCGAGCAGGCCCGCCATCAGGTTCCGTGCCCGGAAAAGCCTTGATCGCACGCTGGACTCGCTAATCCCCAGCACTAAAGCAATCTCCACGCTGGTGAGTTCTTCAAAGGCCGAAAGCATTAGCACCTGCCGCTCTTTAGTCGGCAATTTCTCCACGCAGGCAAGCACATGGGCGTGATGTTGCGCCGCCGCCGCGATCTCTTCGGCGGAAAGGCCCGTCGAGGGCAGTACTCGCGCTAGCTCCGCAACATCGTCGGTCTCAGGACGCGTCTTGGCACGGCGCTTGCGGTCGAGCACGATGTTCCAAACAATGCGAATCAGCCAGACGCGATGATCGCGCACCTCGCCCAGCGAATCGCGATGGCGCAGGACGCGCACAAACGTCTCCTGCACGGCATCTTCGGCATCGGATTGATTGCGGAGAACGGAAAAGGCTACGCGGTAGAGGGTGCCGGCATACTGGTCGACTAACGCGGCAAGCGCTTCATCTTCCGCGCAACGGCGGGCTTCGTCATTCACCGCGCTCGTCGGACTCTCCATCCACCCTGCGACAATGGCCTGGCTGGTGCTCATCACTCACCAGACGCAGCCAGTGAAGAAAATGCTCAGGTAAGCGAAGCATGCCCTCGCTTTGCAGGGAAAAGGCTCAAAGATCGGCGTTTCCCTGTACCGGCCTGCGCGGATTGCCGGACTTCCCGGCCTGCGCAATCCTACTTGGCGCCTAGCTTCTGCGCTGCGATCTGCCCGGCGGCCCCATCCTTGTCCGCATCCTTCACCTTGGCCCACAGCGCGCGGGCCATGTCCTGCTTGCCCTCGGCGACGTAAAGGTCGGCCAGGTCGAGCTGGGCCACGCTGGTTGACACCGTAGCGGAAGGCTTGGCGGCGATCTCGTTATAGAGCGCGATCGCATCGTTGTCGCGGGAAGTCTGGCGGTATAGGCCCGCCAGTGCCAGCTTTGCCAGGTTGGCCACATTGCGATCCCACGAGCCGGCCGCCGTTTTCAGCTCGGTCTCGGCATTGCCGTTTTGGCCCAGCTCCTCGTAAGTAACGCCCGCAAAATAGTGCGCTTTGGTCCCCTCCGGCAGCCAGCCGTAATCGTGAGCGATAGCCACGAACTCGCGATTGGCTTCCGTAGCGCGCGCGGCAGCGGTGGTATACGAGCCGGCATCAGGTGGGGCACCCGGGGTCGCCAGCGGCGTCGTGTACACGTCCAGCGCCCCGCCCAGCGCGGCGTTTGCCGCCGACGAGCGAAAGTTCCAGAAAATCAGTCCGCCGATCGCGGCAACCAGAACAACACCGATTCCGAGGCTCAAGCGTACTGCGGCGGCCTGGTGCTCGCCTATCCAACTGGCGCTGCTTGCGGCAGCTTGTGCAAATTTGTCCTTCTTCAGGGCGTGACGGGTTCGAGTATCCACGAGGTCTTTCTTGTCCTTTGCCGGTATCCTTGCAGGCGGGTCTGAACAGTAGAAAATGGTGCCACTGCAACCCGATTAGTGTATCAGCGCGGTTCGAGCACAGTCCACCGAGGCACGGATGCCGCGGGACTCTCCTTTTCCGCGAAGAGTGCTGCATGCTTGCCGCCGCACGGCCGGAACGGTACCCTTAAAACATGTACGAGGACTTTCACGTCACCGACCGCTGGAGCGGCGAAGACCTTCACTGCCGCTGGAAGGGGACAATCGTGGCCATCGCCACGCGCCACGCCGACGCCGTCGACATTCGTTTCGACGTGAATGGCCGCCCCATGTGGATCGCGTTGCCCTGCACCGCCTGGGTGGAGCAGAAGAAGCGCTCCGGCAAAGTAATCACCGATCAACTGGCGGCGCAGGTTGCAGGACGATATTTGAAGCAACTGGTCGAAGAAGGCTACGACTCCCGGCGCGAGATCTACACCCTGACCGTTGCCGATGTGCTCGATCAGCTTGACGCCGTGGTTGCCGAAGCCAGAACGCAGGGCGCTATGCCTGCGCTGCCGGTAGGACCATAGAAAAAGCCGTAGCGAAGCAGCGCGCCAGCGCGTCCAACATACGCACGCCTTCCGATCGTCTTCTCATGAATCGTAGCGCCGCCATTCTTCTATTCGCCGCTGCCGCCGTTCTCTTCCTCGGGGGGGTCTGCCAGCGCCGCGCAAACTCCCAAACCCGCTCCCAATGCGCCCCTGCCCAATGCCGGCGAGTTGTTGCAGCGGGCGCTCGCCAATGAACGCAAACTGGCCGCCGAGCGGGAAAAATACGATTGCCGCATTAATGACCGGACCATTGAAACCGACGGCAAGGGCAACACCAAGAAAGACACTGCGGTTGTGTCGGATCTGTTTTACGTCAACGGCGTTGCTATCGAGCGCACCCTCCAGAAAGACAGCAAAGATCTATCCGCCGACGACCAGCATAAGCAGGACGACCATGTGATGAAAGAGACGCTCAAATACACCGACCAGGCCAATGCGCAGAAAGAAGAAGACAAGCAGAACCAGGAACTTGAAGATTTTATGGTAGCCATGATGCTGGCCAACGGGCGCCGCGAAAATGTCGACGGCCATAGCGTGCTTTTCTACGACATCTTGCCCAACCCGAGATTCGAGGCGAAGAATCTGAACCAGCATCTGGCCCAGGTGATGCAGGGCAAGGTTTCCATCGACGAGCAGACCGGCGAATTGATCGATATCAACGTGACTTCAGTCGCGGATTTGAAAATTGGCGGCGGGCTGGTGGCAAATGTGCACAAAGGCCTATGGCTGCATATCCATAATCAGCCGCGTCCCGATGGCGTCTGGCTCACCGATTTCGCCGAAGGCTCAGGCGATGCGCGCGCCGCGTTGTTCTTGCATCCCTACTTCCGATTCAAGGAAACCGCGGACAATTGCCATCTCTACACGGCCACGGCCACTCAAGTGGGACCGGTGCAGGTGGTCAAGCAGCCGTAGACCGGATCGACACTCTAGCTTTCCGCCTGCGCCTGCTCCACATCGCCGCGCCTGAGCAAGCGGCTCAAGATCACATACAGGACAGGAATAAACACGAGATTCAGCACGGTGGAGAGCAGCATTCCGCCGACAATCGTCGTTCCGACTGACTGGCGGCCAAGCGCGCCCGCTCCGGTGGCGAACACCAGCGGCAGAACGCCCATGATGAATGCGAACGAGGTCATGAGAATCGGCCGCAGGCGCAACTCGGCGGCTTCGATCGCGGCCTCGGCGATGGTTCGGCCCTTGCGCCGCAACTGTTCGGCAAACTCGACAATCAGAATCGAATTCTTCGCAGAGAGGCCAATGAGCATCACGAGGCCGATTTGGCAATACACGTCGTTGGCCAGCCCCCGGAGCGAAATGAGCCCAAGCGCCCCCAGCACCGCCATCGGCACCGCCAGCAGAATGATGAACGGCAGCGCGAAGCTCTCGTATTGCGCCGAAAGCGTCAGATACACGACCAGAATGCCCAGCCCGAAGATGACGAGGGCCTTGCCGCTGGACTCGAGTTCGTCGAGTGTGAGGCCCGTCCACTCGAAGCTCATGCCGTGCATCATGTTGTCTGTAGCCAACTTCTCCATGCTCACGAGCGCCTGCCCTGAGCTGACGCCGGGAGCGGCCGACCCGTCGATTTCCACCGCGCGAAAGAGATTGTAGTGCGTAATTACCGGCGGTCCCGCGCTATCGGCGACCGTGACCAGGTTGTCGAGTGGAACCATCTGGCCGGAATCGGAGCGCACGTAGTAGCTGTGCAGGTCGCTGGCCTTCATGCGGAAGGGCTGGTCGGCCTCCACGTAAACGCGATAAGTGCGGCTGTTGTAGTCGAAGTCGTTGATGTACTCCGAGCCCATGAAGACGTTGAGCGTGGTTGCGATCTGGGTGATTGAGACTCCCATCGCTTTCGCCTTCTCGCGGTCGATCGTCACCAGTTCCTGCGGGTCGTTGGCAGAGAAAGTGGTGAACAAGTCAGTCAGATCCTTGTGCGTGGCGCCCGCGTTCACAACCTGATGCGCTACGCGATCCAGATCGCTGAGCGTATTGCCGCCCTGATCCTGCAGCATGAACTGGAACCCGCCGAAGCTGCCCACACCCTCCACCGCCGGCGGCTGTATTGCGGCCACAAGGCCGCCATTGGGGGCAAACATCAACATCTGCAATTTGGGTGCGACATCTTTGATGATGTCAGCCGTCGAGTACGCTCTTTCACCGCGCTCATTCGTTGTGTTGGTGTTCACAAACATCATGCCCGCGTTGGACGCGCTGCCGGCAAAGCTGAAGCCCAGAATGGAGAATAATCCGCCCACGTGGGGATTCTGCGCAATGATGGCGGCTCCCTCGTCGGAGAGTGCCGTGGTGTAGGCAAGCGAGGAACCCGGCGGCGCCTGCACAATCACCATGAAGTAGCCCTGGTCTTCCTGCGGAATGAAGCCCGTGGGAACTACGCGGTAGATCCACACCGTTGCGGCCAGCCCGGCGAAGAAGACCAGCAGAAGAATATAGCGCAGTTGCAGCGCGACATGAATGATGCGCGCGTACGTACTGGCCAGCCAACCGATGAAAGCGTCGGCGCCGTGAATGAATGCCGCGAAAGCGCGAGAGACCAGCCCGATATGGAGAAAATCCAGCTGGCGAGAACGAGCCTCTTCGCCCCTCAGGAAAAGCGCCGACATCGCCGGCGAAAGCGTAAGCGCGTTGAACGCCGAGATGGCGATGGAAAATGCGATAGTGAGCGAAAACTGGCGATAGAGAATGCCGGTCGTGCCGGGGAAGAATGAGACCGGCACAAACACGGCGATCAGCACCAGTGAAGTGGCGATGACCGCGCTCGTCACTTCTTTCATGGCGCGCGAAGTGGCCTCACGCGCCTTGGAGTGTTCCATATGAATGTGGCGTTGCACATTCTCGATGACCACAATCGCGTCGTCGACCACCAGGCCTGTAGCCAGTGTGATGCCGAAGAGCGTGAGCGAATTGATGGAGAAATTGAAGATCCGGATAAACGCAAAGGTTCCGATGAGCGAAACGGGAATAGTGACGGCCGGAATGATTGTGGCGCGCCAATCGAGCAGAAACAGAAAAATGACAGTGATGACGATAATGACGGCTATGGCCAGCGTGATCAGCACTTCGCGAATCGATTCGCCCACCGCCGTCGTGGAGTCGAAAGCGACTGCGTAGTGGAGGCCGGGCGGGAAGCTCTTTGAGAGCTGTTCCAGCGCGGCTTTGGCCTTGCGGTCCACCTCGAGGGAGTTCGCATTCGACAGTTGCTCCACTCCGAGGCCCATCGCGCTATGGCCCTGGTATTTAAGCCCGGTGCCATAACTTTCGGCGCCCACCTCCGCGTGGCCCACGTCCTTCAGTTGCACCAGGCCATTGGGCGAATTCTTGACAATAATGTTGTCGAACTCTTCGGGGCTGGTGAGCCGGCCCACGACACGCACTGGAATCTGGTAAGCCTGCTTCGAGTCGGCTGGCGGCTGCCCTAGCTGTCCGGCCGGAACCTCGACGTTCTGTTCCTCGAGCGCATTCACCACGTCGGTTGCGGTCAGGCCGCGGGCGGCCAGCCGCACCGGGTCGAGCCACACGCGCATGGCATACTTGCGTGCGGCGAAGTCCACGACATCGCCCACACCCGGCACGCGCTTGAGCGCATCGACGACGTAGATGTCGAGATAGTTGGAGATGTATTCGTCTGAGTAGCGGCCGTCGAGCGTATAGAATCCCGCTCCGAAGACAAAGTTGTAGTTCGATTTCAGAACGCTGATGCCCGTGGAAACCACCTCGCCCGGCAGGCGGCCCTCCACGCTGGCCACGCGGTTCTGCACGTCTACTGCCGCGATGTCCAGGTTGTATCCCGTCTGGAAGGTGATGTCGATTTCGGCGCTGCCGCTGTTCGTGCTCGTCGAACTGATGTAGCGCATCCCCTCCACGCCGTTGATCGCTTCTTCCAGAGGAATCGTGACGGCCTTCTCGACTGTTTCCGCATCCGCCCCCACGTAATTTGCGGAAACTGAAACCACGGGCGGCGCCAGCGAGGGATACATGGCCACCGGAAGATTGGGAATGCAGATGGCTCCCGCCAGAATGATCAGCAGGGCGCAAACCGTAGCGAAGACCGGGCGATGAATGAAAAAGTCTACAAACACTTATGAGCCCTCTTTCCTACGAGACCGTCGCGGGCTGCGTGTGTTTGCTCTTCCTTGCCCGGGCCCTATGATGCTTTTTGTGATGAGGACGGTAAGCCGCCTTACGGGGCGCTCCGCCGCTCTCCGCCTGCGTCTCTTCTGCTTTCGCGTGAGGTCCGCTCGCTTGCCCTGGCGAGGGTGCCGCTTGCGGCGGTCCGCCCATCGGCATCACGGGCATACCATCCACCAGAAACTGCGTTGCCGATACGATCACGCTGTCGCCTGCATTCAGCCCTGAAACAATGGAGTAATTGTTTCCCACCGTGTCGCCGAGCACAACTGAAGTGCGGTGCGCCACGGCCATTCCATTTTGCTTTAGCACCACGAACACGAAACTCTCTTCACCTTGCCGCGTCACCGCCAGCACCGGAACAACCGCCATCGGTTTTGTGCTCCAGATGACCCGAGCTTTGACGATCTGCGCATTGCGCAGCCCTTCCGGCCCCGCTTGCACAGGAGCCTTCACTAGAATCCCTTGCAGCGTGCTATCCACTTCCGACGAAACGAAATCGATCCGCGTCTTCTCCAGCACCTTGCCGCTGTTGTCTGTCAGGTTCACAGCCAGCCCTTGGTGCACCTCGGCGGCGCGCTCGGTGGGAATGTAGATATACGCTTCAAGATGGCTGTTTTCGTCGATTGTGGTGAGAACCGTAGCCGGCGATTGATTGGGAGAAACGTAGTCGCCAACGTGAACAGGAATGTCGCCCACTATGCCATCGAAGGGCGCGCGGATGGCGTAATAACCCAGCAGTTGTTCCCCCGCCTTGCGCGCTTCTACTGCCGACTGATAGTCCGCCTTCGCATTCTGGAAAGCCTGCTGTGCCTGCTCGTACGCGTCGCGGCTGGTCACACCCGCCTCATACAGCTTGCGCTGCCGCTCCACCTCGACCGTGTCGTAGTCGTCAAGCGCTTTTTTCTGCAGCTCGGTTGCCCGCAATGAGTCCACCGTAGCCCGCTGTTGGCGCGCATCGATCTCCATCAGCAGCTGGCCGGCCTTCACCGGGTCACCGGAGTGGACTCGAATATCCGTAAGCTGTCCGCTCACCTGCGGCAGCAGCGCGGTCGACCGGCGCGACTTGATAGTGGCAACATACTCGCTGCTTTGCGCCACAGGCGCCATCGTCACGGTTACGGTCTGCACCGGCAAGGCCTGCATCTCGGCTCCGCCGGCCGGCGCCGCTGGCTTCTTCTGGCAGCCGGTAGCGGCCAATCCTGCCAGGATCACGCAACTTATCGTATAAATGCGTCGGAATCTGATTTGAGTCACTCGATTCTTCCTCTAGCTACCGTGACCGCCGCGGTCTGCAATGGACTAGTTTGGCAGGCAGGCCCAGGAGCGTCTCCGCCATCACCGTTGCCGGATTCGCATCGTTGCGGAACTCGCCTTGAACATGCGTTACGCGGATCTGGGTAACTGACACAAAAACAGTGCGGCGCGGTCTATTGCAGCGTCCGCTTCGATGTGAATCTCCATCGAGGATAGCGCACAACACGGCTACGCGATGGTGACGCTTCTGGTTCCGGCTTGTGCTGCCCTTAACAGTCCCGTATGCGCCGCTCTTGACGGTCTCGCAATTGGCGCTTGCCGCAACGTGCTAGTTTAGATGCTTGAGAGCGCTGCTCGGCTCCAACCATTCGCTTTGACACGCTATAGCCGAGTTGATAGCCTCAAGGATAAGGGTACCTGCGGCCAATCTTACCTCTGCGCTCTGCTCTCCCAGCCGTCCCCGTCGTCTAGCCCGGCCTAGGACACCGCCCTTTCACGGCGATAACACGGGTTCAAATCCCGTCGGGGACGCCAACAAATCTCCTGGGCTGGGGCACCTTCCCACACGCAAAAACCCCATCCAAGCGAAGCCGGGATGGGGCGTTCATTTGCCGGGCTAATTGCTTGCGTGGCTATTTGCCGAAGACCTTTTTCGCTGCGGCTCCGGCAGCGGCGTCCTCGATGACCGGATGGATTTCCAACTCCAGAACGTCTGCCCATTCGGCGGCGTGCTCGGCGAGAGCCTCCGGTCCACTCGCTTCAATGAGGTGCCAGCCAAGCGTTGAGCCCGGAACGTGCCAGCGGCCGATTGTTTTGGCTCCTTCGGGCGCTGGGCCGCCCGATTTCAAGAATTGGTCAAGTGCAGTCTTGTATTTACCGGGGGTCGTCTTCCACACCACCATGAATTTCATGAATTCTCCTCCTCGGGGAATGTTTGCTCGGGGAAAGCTTGATGGTTGAGATTGCTTGACCCGTGAGGCTCGGCTTGGGCCAAGGAGAGCGGGCTTAAGGCTATACCGCTGGAGGGGGAAATAGTAAAGAGGATTCTTGGCGTGGTGGGAACCAGTGCTGGCAGATCTAGGACGGAGTGGTAGACCTGAAGGGCGGGGGCGTTCTACGACGCGTCAATCAGCCGCTTCAATTCGACAACGTACACCGGGTTCGCGTCTCCAAGTGTGAGCCTTTGAGATGCGCCCGGGAAGCCTTGGTAGTCGGTGAGGGTTGATTCTTGGACTGCTTCCACGCCGAGGCCCCTCCTCATGGCTTGTATGCGGTCGGCCTCTGTGACCTCCCAGATTACGACGACGTTGATCTCGTTAAACATCTTTCGCTCGTCGGTGAAATCGCCGAACAGGCCTGCCAGATCAAATTTGAATTCGATTACCAGGCGACGCGTCTTCCATTTGGCGTAAAGGTCGTATCGTTCTTTGTAACCGGAGATGAGAGGCTTCACATCTTTAAACTCGCCTCTTCCAATCTGTTCAAAGAACATGGCCGCTACCGTTGCCTCTTGGCTGTTCGGGCGCTTTGCAAATCTAGATTTCTTGCTGTTAAGGTCCGGCAGCCCGTCAATTTCCTCGAATACTTGATCGCGGTCCCACTGAGCGATTTCTGGGTCAATGTCCCCGCCCATGTATCGTCTGGTTATGTTGATGAATTCCCTGAAATTGTCGTACGCGATCTCCCGGAGCATTGCTTGCTGGCGTCCGTGAACTGACTTGCGCCCAATGTCGAAATTCAATGTCGGGTCGTCAACGATTATGAAAAAGTTGGGTACGTACCCCGCAGAGCCGCGTGGCTTCAGTTCAATGGAAACACCGGTGAGCATCCCTTTCGTGGAGGTTTCGAATCCGCCCGCAAACTGTACCCGGGGTTCGTTCTCTGCGGGCGAGGTAGCGTCGTCTGGGGGGAAGACCACGCCCATTCCCTGCGAGAGTTTGCGCCAGTATTCTCGTCTCGGCACGAAGAAGGACCAATAGCGTATTTCGCGACCAGCCTTTTGGCTCTTTCCCTTAGTCCAGACGATCTTGTTCATCAACTTCCTACGTTTTTCCTGGTCCGACCTGTCCTGCTCGGCAACCCATTCCTTGAAATTATCGAGGTCTTCCGTGTCGGAGGATTTCGTAGGCTCGGTTGGGAGAAGGTACTCACAATCAAACACGCTTGAAAACTGGTTGCCGCCCTTGTCGGTATATACAAAGCTAACGTCTGCATTCAGGGGAGTGTCCCAGATGAAACCCGTGTCGCCAATCGCGGTCTTTACCCTTAGTAGGAAAATAAGTTCTTCGAAGGAGTAATCAAAGATCGGATGGGCTTGGTCGGACACGGAAATTTCGACCCGCGTTCCAATCTCTTCGCTCTTTGCAGTCTTTTCCAGGTCGAGGATTAGTTGGTCATCGCTTTTGGATTGGACCCATGCGGACGCTCCTTGGATTGTCGCGACGCATGCGCCTTTTGCACTGCCGGATTCCAGTCGAAAGCTGGAGCTGGAGAAAATGACGAACTTAATCCCAACTCCCTTTTCGCCAATCTGATTCGGTTTCCCGGGCTTATTTGTGCCGAATGGTCGGAGAAGTTTTTCGACTTCGTTTGGGTCGATTCCAGTTCCGTTGTCCGAAACGGAGATTTGCCTCGCAGCCGCGTTGATGGCAAGCTCTATGTGCCCCTTGACCGGATTGCCCTCTCTTATTGCGTCGATCGCGTTCTGAGTCAGTTCGGAAAGAAGGTCCCATTCGTGGCTGTAGCTATCCAAGATACCTTGAATCTGGTGTCTGATCTCTTCTGTGTCAGGTTTCAGGAACTCGACTTTTGACATCTTTGGCCTCTTCCGAGTGACCCTTTTGGCCTCTTTCCAGGTCGCCTAAGATCTTAACCTAACGAGCGTCGCCATTTATCCAACAGGCATAGGTTTCCCCAGCATCGCTTTTATGCCGCGTAACGCCTGCCTCGTACGTTCTTCGTTCTCGATGAGGGCGAAGCGGACGTGGTTGTCGCCATAGTCGCCGAAGCCGATGCCCGGAGAGACGGCGGTTTTGGCTTCCGTCAAAAGCAGCTTTGAGAACTCGAGCGACTTGAGGTCGCGATAGGGCTCCGGAATCTGCGCCCAGACGAACATGGTGGCTCGGGGCTTGGCCACGCTCCAGCCGGCCTTGTTGAGGCCTTCGACGAGGACGTCGCGGCGGCGGCGATAGTTATCGCAAATCTGCGCGACACACTCCTGCGGCCCTTCAAGAGCGGCGATGGCGGCGACCTGGATGGGCGTGAAGGTGCCGTAGTCAAAATAGCTCTTGAGGCGGGCGAGCGCGTTGACCAGGCGCTGATTGCCGACCATGAAGCCGACGCGCCAGCCGGGCATGTTGTAGGACTTGGAGAGCGTGAAGAACTCGACGGCGACTTCTTTGGCGCCGGGAACCTGCATGACGCTAGGCGGCTTGTAGCCGTCGAAAGCGATGTCGGCGTAGGCGAGGTCCTGGATGAGATAGAAGCCGTGCTCGCGGGCAAGCGCGACGAGGCGCGCGAGGAAAGGCAATTCGACACATTCGGTGGTGGGGTTCGAAGGGAAGTTGACGATGAGGGCCTTGGGGCGCGGCGTCATGCGCGGGATGATTTCTTCGAGCTGGGCGAGGAAACTTTCCTGGTTGTGGACGGGGACGCTGACGATGTGAGCTCCGGCGATGACCGGACCGTAAATATGGATGGGGTAGCTGGGGTTGGGAACGAGGACGGTATCGCGCGAGTCGAGGATGGCGAGACAAAGGTGGGCGATGCCCTCCTTGGAGCCGATGGTGACGATGGCCTCGGAGTCGGGGTCGAGATCGACGTCGTAGCGCGACTTGTACCAGTTGCAGACGGCCTTGCGCAGGCGGGGCAGGCCGCGGGAGACGGAGTAGCGGTGCGTGGTGGGCTTCCTGACCGCCTCAACGAGCTTATCTACTATATGGGGCGGCGTGGCGCCGTCAGGGTTGCCCATGCCGAAGTCGATGATGTCTTCGCCACGGCGGCGCGCGGCGGACTTCATCTCGCCGGTGATGTTGAAGACGTAGGCGGGAAGGCGCTGAATGCGGGAAAACTCGTCCATGATGACTCCAGTGTAAGACCAGTGGATAGTGATTAGTGGTTAGTGATTAGTGACCAGCGTTCAGTGGATAGTGGTCTGGAACCGAGCGACGGAGGGACTAAGCGACAAGTCCTCCGCGCGAATGCTCTGACTCTGAACTGCGAACTGAATTTTGGGGATGAGGTGAAGCGGGAGTCTAGGCGGCGGGAGCCGCCGCAGCCGCGGCTGCGCGGGCGGCGATGAGAGCGCGATGGATGGCGGGCTGCTGCATGGAATCCATTATAGCGAAAGAGTGCAGCGAGACAGGCAGGGGCGAAGGGACAAGGAGAGCCCCCGGGGCCATGGGCCGCGGAACGGTGAGCGGGGCGCGAGGGGCGTGAAGCTTTCCTGTCCTCGATTATTCCGAAGCGCCGACAACGTTGTATTTGCGCGTCGCGCCGTCGGGAAAGAGGAGCTCGTAGGTGCGCGAGTATTCGTAGGAATGCGAAGTATCTTCTTTGAGGATTCTTGCTTTGTAGTCGCCAGGGACAATCACTTCCTTGCTGGGACTTTGGTCATCGAGTTCGACCTTCTTCCCATCAATTAAAACTGACAACGACAAGATCATGAAACACATCGACCCCTTGTCATCAGACGAGCACTGGTCAACGAATCGCGATGATTGCACATGAACGGCGATGGTGTAGTCCGCGGGGTTGGGCTTGTCAGCCAGTGCCAACACGGGGGCCAAGAGAAAAATTGCGAAGAGAGCTATCTTCATCGCTTCCTCCAACGCTGTTCAGGATAAACCCGCGGAACGGGCGGGGTTTGGCGGCGGTTTTGGCGGGCGGACACGGCTTGCCGCAAAACTGTTCACTTTTGACCAGTGTTTCAGCCATTCGGTGGGAGAATGGATGCGGGACTAGTTCGCCGCACCGAGCGGGGCCGCACCGCTTCCATGGGGGGAAGCACGGCCTGAATCCGTTGATCGCGCCCGCGCAGCCACTCTTCCTGCTGAGAGATGGCCTATGAACGCGCTGCTCGTCTACCCGGAATTTCCTGAAACATTTTGGAGCTTCAGACACGCGCTCAAGTTTTTGGGCAAGCGGGCGGCGCAGCCTCCGCTGGGCCTGATGACGGTGGCGGCGCTGCTGCCGGTTGCGTGGAAGAAGCGGCTGGTGGACACGAATGTGGAGCGGCTGCGGGATCGCGACCTGAAGTGGGCCGACGTGGTGTTCGTGAGCGGGATGCACATCCAGCGCGAGTCGCTGGTGGAGATTGTGGAGCGTTGCCGCGCGCGCGGATTGCGCACGGTTGTGGGCGGCCCCATTGCGAGCAGCGTGCCGGCGGCCGAGCTGAAAGCGGACCATGTGGTGATCGGCGAGGCCGAGAGCCTGATCGGCGATCTGTCGCGGGCGCTGGAAGCGGGAACGGCGCGGCCCGAGTATCAGGCGGCGGAACGGCCGGAGATGGCGTCGAGCCCGCTGCCCGACCTGAGCCTGATCAAGATGAGGCGCTACTCGACGATGACGGTGCAGTACTCGCGCGGGTGCCCGTTTAATTGCGAGTTCTGCGACATTATCGAGATTTACGGGCGGCGGCCGCGGACCAAGGCCGTGGCGCAGGTACTGGCGGAGCTGGATCAGTTGCTGGCTGCGGGTTGGCGCGAGACCGTGTTTATCGTGGACGACAATTTCATCGGCAACAAGGCGCGGGCGAAGGAACTGCTGCGAGCGATGGCGGAGTGGCGCGAGGAGACAGGCGCGCGATTCGACTTTATTACCGAAGCGTCATTGAACCTGGCCGACGATGTGGAGCTGATGCAGTTGATGAAGGACGCTGGCTTCAGATCGGTATTTCTTGGCGTGGAGACGCCCGATGAGTCGGGCCTGATTGCAAGCAACAAGCTGCAGAACACGCGGCGGAGTTTGCTGGAGAGCGTGGCCACGATCCAGAGCTACGGGCTACAGGTGATGGGCGGATTCATCCTGGGATTCGATACGGATAAGGAAGACATTTTCGACCGCATGGTGGAGTTCATCCAGAAGAGCGGGATTCCGATTGCGATGGTGGGGCTGTTGCAGGCGATGCCGGGGACGCAACTGTTCCGGCGCTTGCGGCGGGAAGACCGGATTGTGGACGCGGGCGGCGGCAATAACACGTTTTGCGACAGGCTGAACTTTTTGCCGCGCATGGATTCGGCCAAGCTGATCGAAGGCTATCGCGACGTAATGAAGAGAATTTATAACTGCGAGGCCTACTACGAGAGGGTGAAGCTCTATCTGAACCGTGCGCATCCCAAGCCGGCGAAACGGGCGGCGGGCGAGCGGGCGAAGAAGCTGGCGACTCCCCCATTTCTGACCCGCGACAACATGCGCGCGCTGGCGAATTCGATTGTGCGGCAGGGAGTGCTTGGGCGGCACCAGTGGAGCTACTGGAAGTTTCTTGCCTCAGCGGCGACGAAATACCGGCGCTGTTTTGGTACTGCCATGACGCTGGCGGTGATGGGCTATCACTTCCAGGTGATGACGCGGAAGCTGAGCAAGGCGATGGACAAAGCCACAAAGGCTGCGAAAGCAGAAAACGAACTGCTCGCCACGACAGATGGTTCAGCCCGGTAGATTCCCAGGAATTTGATTATGCGCCAGTGGTGAGCACGACACGAAAACGCGCCTTGCCGCTCATCATGCGGTTGAAGGCTTCCTCGGCCTTTTCCAGCGGATAGGTTTCGATCATTGGCTTGATGCCGGTGAGCGCGCTGAAGTTGAGCGTGTCTTCAGAGTCCATGCCCGTGCCGGAGGGCCAGCCGGCAATGGAACGGCGGGGGATGACGAGCACTCCCGCGTTGACTTCGAATGGCTTGTCGGGGACACCGACGACGATCAGCTTGCCGCCGGGAACGATGCCGAGGACCGCGGAGGCGAGTGCCTCAGCATTGGTGAGCGTGGAGAGGATGACCACGGCGCCTCCGAGTTTTTGAAGTTCCTTGGCTGGGTCCTGCGTCGTGGAGTCGATGTAGACATGCGCGCCGAGTTGCTTGGCGAGCGGGCCCTTGTCGGCTCCTCGCGCGATGGCGACAGTTCGGTAGCCGCTTTTGGCGGCGTATTGCACGCCGAGATGGCCGAGCCCGCCGATGCCGAGGATGGCGACCGTGTCTCCAGGACGCGCTCCGCTGTTGCGAAGGGCGTTATAGGTGGTGATGCCGGCACAGAGAAGCGGCGCGGCATCGGCGTCGGCGAGGCTTTCCGGAATGAATGCGAGGGCGTTGGCCGGGGCGATGACGTAGTCGGCATAGCCGCCGTCGAAGGTGATGCCTGAGATCTGGCCGTTCTGGCAGAGGACGAAATCGCCGCGACGGCAGGGCTCGCAGAAGTTGCAGTGGCCGCCGTGCCAGCCCAGGCCCACGCGCTGGCCCACCTTGAAGAGCGGCACGTCGGCGCCCACGGCATCGACAACGCCGGCTACCTCATGGCCGGGAACGCGAGGGTAGTCGATCTCGAGGAAGCCGCCGAACTTTGTGACGGCGTCACTGTGGCAAACACCGCAGGCCTGAACGCGAATGCGCACATGGCCGGGGCCGGGATCGGGAAATTCCTTTGTGACGAGTTGAAACGCTCCGCCGGCGGCGGGAACCTGGATGGCACGGCCAGTGACTGGGGGCATGGGGGAAATTCTCCTGGTGGTTGGTGAGATGACTGGCGATGGTGGCGGGATGCAAGGAGATCGCTGTGGGAATGTGAATTGTTGATTTGGATGCGGCGGCGCGAACGGCACAGGTGCAGGCGGGCTACAAACTTTATACTTGTTGGGACATGCAAGATTCACTACCGCAGAAGTTTCTACCTGTTGCCGAGCAGATGGATCTGCTTGAGAAGGGCGCGGCGGAGATCATCCGCGTGGCCGACCTTCGCGAACGCCTTGAGGAGAGCCGCAAGACCGGACGGCCGCTGAGAGTGAAGGCGGGGTTCGACCCCACCGCTCCCGATCTCCACCTGGGCCACACCGTGCTGATGCGCAAGCTGCGGCACTTTCAGCAGCTGGGGCACACGGTGATTTTTCTGGTGGGCGATTTCACGTCGCTGATCGGCGATCCGACGGGTCGCAACGTGACGCGCAAGCCGCTGACGCGCGCCGAGATCGACAAGAATGCCGAAACGTACAAGCAGCAGGTGTTCCGGATTCTCGACGAGAAGACGACCGAGGTGCGCTACAACTCGGAGTGGCTGGGCAAGCTGGGGTACGAGGAGACGATCCGGCTGACGGCGCACTTTACAGTGAGCCAGATGCTCGAGCGCGATGAGTTCCACAAACGTTTCCAGGAGGAACAGCCGATCAGTTTGCACGAGCTGCTGTACCCGGTGATGCAGGGGTACGACTCCGTGTGCCTGGAGTGCGACGTGGAACTGGGCGGGACGGACCAGAAGTTTAATCTCTTGTGCGGGCGCGAACTGCAGCGGCACTACGGGCAGAAGCCGCAGATCGTGCTGATGACGCCGATTTTGGAAGGCCTCGACGGCGTGCAGAAGATGAGCAAGTCTCTCAACAACGCGATCGGGATCAACGAGCCGGCGAGCGAGATGTACGGCAAGTTGATGAGCATCTCGGATGAGCTGATGTGGAAATATTTTGTCTTGTTGACGGACCTTCGCGGCTCACAAGTTGAAGAATTGAAAAGCAATGTTGCCTCAGGTGTTCTACACCCGATGGCTGCAAAGAAGCTCCTCGCCGTTACCATTGCGGCAGACTTCCACGGAGCGGTAGCTGCAAAAGAGGCGGAGACAAATTGGGCGCGAATGTTTCAACAGAAGAAGATGGCCGAGGACCTGGAAGAGGTTGCGATCGCCTTCGGTGGCGTAGTGGACTCGCAGGGCTTCCTTGTGATTCCAAAGTTGCTGGTGCAGACGGGGTTGGCGGCAAGCAATAGCGAAGCCAATCGGAAGATTGCAGAGGGCGCCGTCAAGTTGGACGGTGATGTGTTTGGCGGTCTGAGGGTTAAGCTCCCTGACCTTCCGGCGCGGATCGCGGTGCGGCTGGGGAAGCGGGCGAAGATAGCGGTGATCCAGTGAGCCGCGGGGCGAAGAGGCCTTGGGGACCCGGCGAAAGGCGGGCAACATGATTCGCATTTGAGTACGGCCTATGTCGGCGTTGGCCGTTCGTAGGACGAGATTAATTCGAAGTATCGATCTTTCATCGTTTCGGCGTGTTCTGCTTCTCCGTAGGCCATGTAAAACAGGGTTCCAACTAGAAATAGGACATAGTCGGCGTAGTAGACGCACAGAAATGCGTCCTCTTCGAAGCAGGCTTCCTTTTTCCCAACCCGCTGGAATCGCCTAATGATGTGTATGGCTCCGGAGTGCGTGAAGTCATTCAGTATGGCCAGATCTGGCAGCTGTGTCTTGAATTCTGGAATTTTGCTATTCCGCACAAGGTCGGTAATAATGCGTGAAATATCTGGGAAGCTCCTCTGCGAAAAGCTGGTGATTCTCTTGACGGCCTGATCGGACGCACAAGTGTCCATCCAAATGAGGCGGTAGCCTGTTTCGATGAGCGAGCGTAGCAGGGCCAGCGCGCTGCTGGCTAACCCAAACATCAACAGGGCTCCGATGGCGCGATGATGTTCGAAGAGGGTGTCGAAAAGACCAGCCATATAAAAGTGCTTTGGATCTGGGCTCTTTAGCTTTAATTTGCCACCCGCAGCAAGAATGCGAAAGGACGCGCTCTTTTGAATGTTCCTTTTGGGCCTGCCGTCCTTAAGCATGGGTGAAGACTAAACGTTGGCAGTGACCCCCGCAAGGAATGGCTACTATTCCAGCGTGGATTTCGCCAGATTCAGGCAGGAATTCAAATAGATTACGTCAGGAAGTAGGTCTGCGCCGCCGTGGCCTCACAAGTTAAGCGCAAACGCGCGCGCGGAGTCGAGGAGTTTGGCGACGGATTCTTTCGAGCAGGATTCGGCATAGATGCGCAGGAGGGGCTCGGTGCCGCTGGCGCGCAGCAGCAGCCAGGTTTCGGCGGCCTTGGGCTTGGTGGTCGCTTCGGGGTTGTCGAGGAAGAACTTCACACCGTCGAGATCTTCCTGGCAGAAGATAGCCATGCCGGCGAAGACTGGGTTGCCGGGCTTGAGAGCGTGGGCGCGGGCGATGACGGCGTTCTTCTGGGCCTCGGGCAAATGAAGGTCGATGCGGCCGTACTGGTGCTCGCCGTACTCGGCCTGCAAGTCGGCGACAAGCTGGCCGAGAGTCTTCTTTTCCTGGGCCATGACGTTGGCGAGCAGCAGGCAGTTGAGCAGGCCGTCGCGCTCGGGCAGGTGGCGCTGGAAGCCGATGCCGCCCGACTCCTCGCCGCCCATGACGATTTCGCGCTCCAGCATGAGGTCGACGACATACTTGAAGCCGATGCCGTGCTCGATGAGCTCGCGGCCATATTTCCTGGCGATGCGGTCGAGCATCTTTGTGGTGTTGAAGGCGCGAGTGACTGCGCCGGGCCAGCCTTTGTACTGCAAGACCCAGCTCAGCAGTGCGGAATAGATTTTGTGCGGGTCGACGAAGTTGCCGTGCTCGTCGATAGCGCCGATGCGGTCGGCGTCGCCGTCGGTGCAGAGGCCGGCCTGGCAGCCGTTGGCCACGACCGCTTCGCCGAGGGCGCGGATGTTGGGCTCGATGGGCTCGGGATTGATGCCGGGAAAGAGCGGGTCGGGGTTGGAGCGAATTTGCACGTGAGCCACGCCGATGCGAGCGAAGATGTCGGCGAGGATAGTGCCGCCCGCGCCGTACATGGAATCGATGCAGAACTTCATGCCGGACTTCGAGATGAGATCGAGGTCGGCGAAGTCCTCTATGGATTTGAGGTAGGTGGGCAGGAAGTCGACTTCCGTAACGGGCGCGGGCTGAGAGGCGCGCGGGGCGGGTTTGCCGAGATACGACTCGATCGCCGTGATCATGGCGGGCTGGCCCGAGCCGCCGTACCAGCCCTTGTACTTGACCCCGTTCCACTCCGCGGGGTTGTGCGAGGAGGTGATCATAATGCCGCCGGCTGCGCCGCGCTCGCGCACGCCCCAGCTGAGGGCCGGCGTGGGAGTGACTGCGGTCGCGAGCAGGACGGGAATGCCCGTGGCTGCGACGACTTCAGCGCATGCCTGGGCAAATGCCTTGGAGCCGAAGCGCGTGTCATAGCCGATGCAGAGACCCTTTGCGGGATCCTCCTGTGCGGAGCCTTTGCGGGAATGAATATAGGCGGCGATAGCCTCAGCGGCGATGCGGACGTTCGAGAAGGTGAAGTCGTCGGCGATGACGCCGCGCCAGCCGTCGGTGCCGAATTTGATGACAGGTTGAGGCATCGTTGGTTTTCGGTGCAACTTGGGAAGCAAAGGAAAACAATAACAGGCGGAGCGGAGAGAGCGCACGGGGTTGGCCAAGGTTCGAGACTGGCTTAGAGAGAGGACGGCGAGCGGAAGGTCAGGAAACCGGCAAAGGCGCAGACGGCGCAGGGATTGAAAACAAGCGGCGGGAAGTGAACGGGCGCGAGGGCTAGAATAGGGGCCAACCGTTGGTAGAGCAGAGACGGTTCTTTTCTCGCCGGCCCAAGAATTTGGTCAGAAGATTCGCTCGAGGATTTGCCCATGTCGATTCTCAGCAGAACGGCAGGCGTTGCATTGCTGGCGGCGGCAACAGCCACGGCGGCGTGCGCGCAGCAAGTCAAGGCACAAAGCGGCGGAGTTCAGCGCGGCATCCAGCCGGAGAGCAGCGATGAGCCGGCGGTGAAGAACGGCCACCAGTACATCGTGGCGATCGGCATCGATCACTACGAGAACTGGCCGATTCTGAGCACGGCGGTGAGCGACGCATCGGAATTCGCCAAGCTGCTGACGAGCAAATTCGGATTTGAATATGCAGCGGAGCCGCTGACGGAAAAGAACGCCACGCGCGAGGCGATTATTTCGTTGCTTGAAGACGACCTGCCAACGCGGTTGAAACCTGAAGACTCGCTGGTGATCTTCTTCGCCGGCCATGGAACCACGCACCCCTACAAGGTGGGCGATGAGGCGCGATCCGATGGATTCATTGTTCCGGTGGACGCGCGCGCGCCGGGCGCGAACGAGCACTGGAGCGACTACCTGAAGATCGAGGAGTTGTTGCACACGATCGACTCCCTGCCCGCGTCTCATATTCTTGTCATCCTGGACAGTTGCCACAGCGGCATGGCGCTGGGGAACAAGTTCATGACGAGCCGCGCCGATACGCGTTTCGAGCGGGACATGCTGGTGAAGGTGAGCCGCAAGGTGATCGCCAGCGCGCAGGGCGACCAGCTTGCCTCCGACAGCGGCCCGCTGCCGAATCACTCGCTGTTTACGGGGCTGATGATTCAGGGACTGACGAACGGGAATGCGGACAGCTATGGGGAGGGATTTGTTACATCGAGCCAACTGGGCGCTTTTGCGCAGCACCAAGTCGCGGTTGCGGCGGGCTCGAAGCAGACTCCGCTGTTTGGCGCCTTCGACGATGACCAGGGAGGCGAATTGGTGATCCATATGGGCTCTGGAGCCCAACCGGCCGCGGCGGACGGAGCGAACCCGGCGACGACTTTTACGAAATACGAAGCGCTGGAGCTGGATCGGCTGAAGAAGGACGGGAACCGCTATTGGCAAAATGACGATCCGCTGAAGAATTTTCCTGCGGCGCGAAGTGTGGCGCTCAAACTGTGCGACGCGGGCGACGACAGCGTCAAATACTGGGGATGCGAACAGGCCGCGCGGAGTTTCCGCAGCGGGCTTGGCGGAGGCACCGACTACGCGCAAGCGGCGAGCCTGGCGCAGCACGCCTGCGACGGCAAAGATACCGACGCGTGCGTTCTGCTGGCGTCGCTCTACCAAACGGGAGAGAGCATCGAGCCCGATCTCGAAAGCGCGGTGAGACTCTTCCAGGATTCATGCAACAAAGGGAACCTGCGCGGCTGCTTTGGCCTGGGCAGGCTCTACATGGATGGCCACGGAGTCGCCAAGGATTACGCGCAGGCGAAGACGCTGTTCACCAAGGTGTGCGACGGCGGCGAGATGACAGGCTGCAATGGCCTGGGCGCGCTCTATAGCTTCGGCGATGGAGTGACCCGGGATTACGCGCAAGCGATGAGCTACTGGCAGAAGGCCTGCGACGGCGGCATTGGGAGGGCCTGCGAAAACATTGGCCAGTTGTACTGGTTTGGAAAAAGCGTCAGCAAGGACCCGGTGCAGGCAGCGAACTTTTACCGCAAAGGCTGCTCGGGCGGCGAAATGGAAAGCTGCGCAGAGCTGGGATGGATGTACGAAAACGGACAGGGCGTGAGCAAGGATCAGCCGCAGGCGCTGACGCTCTACAAGCAATCCTGCGACGGCGAATCGGCGACAGGTTGCAACGAGCTGGGCAACCATTACCAGCTTGGCGACGGGTTGACCAAGGACCTGGCGCTGGCGGCAGTGAATTTTCGCAAGGCCTGCGACGCCAGCGCGGGCATTTGGGGTTGCAACAACCTGGGTTTGCTGTACGAGCGGGGCCAGGGAGTGGGTCAGGATGTGACCGAGGCACTGCGCCTGTACCGCAAGGCGTGCGATGCCGGCCAGATGATTGCCTGCACCAACGCGGGAAACATGTATGTGAATGGGCGCGGCACGTCGAAGGACGAGGGAGAAGCGGTACACATGTTCCGCACTTCGTGTGATGGAAACTACCTGGCCGGTTGCGTGCAGCTTGGATACATGCTTGCGTTTGGACAGGGCGCGACGAAAAATGAGCCCCAGGCGATCGGGCTTTTCCGCAAGGCATGCGACGGCGGCGATACGAGGGGTTGCCTTGGACTTGGCGCCATGTTTGAGAGCGGCCAGGGCGTGGCCAAGGACGAATCGCAAGCGGCGAAGTTGTATGGCAAGGCCTGCGACGCAGGCAACTTTGCAGGCTGCACCGATCTGGGCAACCTGACCGTGAGCGGCCGCGGTGTGGCCAAGGACGAGGCGGCGGGATTCGCGCTCTACAAGAAAGGCTGCGATGGCGGCGATATGAACGGCTGCGTGAACTACGCGCTGGCCTATGAATCGGGCCAGGGCGTGGCTAAGGATGAAGCGCAGGCCGCGCAACTGTTCCAGAAGAACTGCGACGCAGGCGACCTGCGGAGCTGCACGCAGCTCGGCTATTTGTATTACAACGGGATCGGCGTGGCCAAGGACCAGACGAAGGTGTTTCAACTGACGCAGAAGTCCTGCGATGGCGGCGTGATGCTGGCCTGCTCCAATTTGGCCGCTACGTACTACTTGGCTGTGGGAATCGCAAAGGATGAACCCAAGGCCATGACGCTGGATCGCCAGGCTTGTGATGGCGGCGAACCGAGAGGCTGCGCGGGCATCGCCGCTTTTGGTTTCATGGATCAAGAGGGATTCGATTCGGCAAAGGATTACGGTGGCCAGTTGACCAACTATCACAAGGCCTGCGACAGCGGTGACATGAAGGGCTGCGCAGCCCTGGCTTTCATGGTGCGCAATGCCCTGGGAACAACGAGGGACCTTGGCGCCGCCAATTACCTGGCGCTGAAAGCTTGTGACGGCGGCGTGATGGTCTCCTGCGTGGGGTACGGCGCAATCCTGTACGCCGGCGACGGCGTGAAGCAGGACTTGGCGCAGGCGCTGAGCTTCGAGCATAAGGCGTGCGACGGCGGCGCGATGGCGGGCTGCGTCTACGTTGGATTCTTCTACCAAAATGGCATTGGCGCGCCGATCGACGCCGTGCAAGCCGGTGATTTCTACCGCAAAGCCTGCGACGGCGGCGAGCCGACGGGCTGCCGCGTTGTAGGCTGGCTTTACCGGAACGGCCTGGGCGTAGCGCTGGATGAAATGACGGCGCTCAGTTTCTATCACAAGGCCTGTGAAGCCGGCGATCAGACGTCGTGCTCGGAGTTGAAGGCAAATCCGTAAACCAGTGAACAGCGAACAGTGGACAGCGAGCGGCAACGGTCCCGTGATGCAGGCCAGACGCGCAGCAGTGTAAACTAGCAGAGACCCCAGAAGCCGGTTCGCCAAGGCGGGCCGGCTGCGTTATGTCGGGACGTGGCTCAGCCTGGTAGAGCACTCGCTTGGGGTGCGAGGGGTCGGCAGTTCAAATCTGCCCGTCCCGACCATTTAACCGCTAAGTCTCCTCGTGCGGCATCGCGAAAGCAGGACAGAACTGCCGATCCGCGAAGCGACTGCGCACTGAATCTGGTTTGTGAGGAGCGCAAGGCGAAGCCGAGCGTGTGCGGCAGTTCACATCTGCCCGTCCCGACCAATTCTTAGAATCAATAACTTACAGAATTTATCTCCGTAATTTGGACCCTAGAGTGAGTACTCGAGCCCCGTGCGGATTTTCGGCCTCCATATTCAAATGCGGAGGAACGCAACAATGGGAGCTCCGATATAGCGCATAACACTTCAGTCTCAGGTCCAGAATCACCCAAATCGTGTACACTTTGCGTGACCATGCAGTTCAAGAAAGCACCGCTCATTGAACTTGTCGCCGAGTTCCGGTGGGTGCCCGACACCGCAGTTCCCTTGTTCGCACCACCCAACGCCCCGGGCCAGGTTGCCACTCCACTCCCGTTGGTTGACCCAGGGCGCTATGAGTCATTTTTCTCGAATTTCTCGAGGGCAATCGCCGAACGCGGTTATGCGAGAACCGAGCGATTGATTCCTGCCGGGTGGCCGTTTCCCTTCCAACTGCCCGTATTGAGGTTCAGGCACTCTGACTTCGAGAAGAGCCAGAGTACCCTGTACCAACTTGGTGCGGGCATTTTCTCGGCTCATGCTATTCCGCCGTATCGCAATTGGGAATCGTTTAAGCCTGTAATCAACGACGGGCTCGAAGTCCTGATGGGCAACATGCTGCCGGATGAGCATGTTTCGAGGTTCACAACAGTCGTGTTGCGATACATCGATCGATTCACCGCCGAGTTTTCGGAGGGCATGCCCTCTCGGGATTTTATTGAGCAGATATTTCGCATCCGCCTGGACCTCCCCGCCGTGCTTCGCGATGAGGCTGTTGATGAGCGGATTATTGACCAAACGCTCTTGCTCCGCATCCCACTTAAGTCTGGGTTGTTGATGACCCTGGGGATCAACCCGCCGACCCAGCCGCCTGGAGGTGGAATCGTGCTCGACACTGCGGTCGGTTCTCAAGAATCCGTGGCGTTCGATGTTCGCGCTGCAGTGGAAATGCTCGAGGCTGCTCATACGTCCATACGGCACGTTTTCACCAGCCTTACTGAGCCAATTTACGCAAAGATGGAGCCGCAGCCATGATAGTTCCGCCCTATTTGGTTGATCGCCCTACGCTTGAACTGGTCGAGACGATGCCTGCTCAACCACCTATTGGGATGTTGTGGATTAACACGGTAAGAGGTCTTGTGCCGACAGTCGCGCCCGTTCGTAGTTTCCGAAATGAAATGGTTACCAAATCCAATCGGTTCGCAAACCTCGGCCCCGGCTGGCTCGGGCCAAACAGCTGCGAGATTCCGAGGACCACGTCAGCACGAATTTTGGAGCTTGCCGTGTCTCTTGAGCAGATCGAAGGGTTGCCCAATCCAGAGATGACTCCAAATATTCACGGGACTATCTCTCTGGAATGGGAGAGCGCCAGAGGCGAGGCATACTTGGAATATGGCACCAACGAAATAAGCGGCTTTGTGCGCTTCGAGAACGAGCCCATTGAGCACATCGAAGCAGTTGCTACGCTGCCGGTCTCTTTTTTCACGCTTGTGCGGGACCGGCTCTTTCCCATCTCGCAGGCGCACTCAGTCACAACTGAAGGGTTGGGTCCCTATAGCTATGCTTTTGCGACGACTCGGGCGTTGGCTTAGAGGGCTTTTCTGCTTTTCTTTGCCGGTTAAGGTGTCAGATTCGGAGAACCTGATACGAGGCATCTACTACGAGGTGCACCTCGACGATGTCGGCTCCCTGAAGTGGCAAGCGTATGACCCAACGCCCGGCACAGATGAAGTCTCGGTCATGCGGTCTGCGCGTCTTTCGCCAAATGCGTGCAAGCGAAAAGCAAAGTCTATCGAGAGAGCTCCGAGGAAGCTTTATCGTGGGCTGGCCGCCCTAAGTTCTGGTGCGATTAAAACAGCTGGGATGGCGGTCGTCGATTCTCGGCACGTCGATTGCGGCCACGCAGACATCAAGACGGGTGTGGTCACGCAAAGGAGACTTCCGAACGTCCCGCGCGACCCGCGCGAAGTGGCGCGTGTGAAAAAAGTGGCCGAGAAACTTATAGAACTGTCGCAGTACTATCCAGATTCAAGGATCGAAAGCGCGAAGTGGGAGGGTGAAGGTTTACTAGCCCCGCTCCGTAAAGACATCTAGTCGCGAGGGTTTTCCAAGCCATGCAGCCTGTTGACTCCGCCACCAACGTGACTTTTGTCATGTACCCAAAAGCAGATTCTTCGCGCATTGTGGAGAGACAAGGCAAAGAACCCAACATGGGCCTCTGACCGGCCGCTTGTGATCCGCCGCTCGTAATCTGGATTGATCGGCTCATACGCCACCAATGGATTTGGAAGCGGAACATTTCCCCCCGGGGCTGCGTCTCCTCGAATTGTCTTGAGAGCCACTGCTGCGGAAGACTCGCGGCGAGCGGCGAAGAAATCGGATCATCGAGGGAAAGGCGGCGCATGTACTCCCCCTACTCGCGTCAAGCATTGCAATCAGGCGTCCACAAGCACAAAGAACTCTGGATCGTAGCCTGCGCACTCGTTCTTCTACCGGCCTTCATCGGGTTGGCGGGTTGCACGAAGCCGCTCCCAATCACCAAAGAAGTTGCCGCGCCGACGATCGGCACCTTTTCCGCGAGCCCTATGTCCATCATCGCGGGCTCAAGCACCACGCTGAATTGGGCGACTACAGGAGCGACGGGCATCGCCGTCACGCCGGGGACCTTTGCATCCACATCGGCGAGCGGGTCGGTGGTTCTGAGCCCGACGGCGACGACCACGTACACGCTGACGGCGACGAATAGCACCGGCACAGCGGCGTCGATATTGACTGTGACGGTGACCCAGCCAACCCTGCCCACGATCAGCTCGTTCACGGCGAGCCCAACGAGCATTACCCTGGGCGGGATCAGCACGCTGAGTTGGACAACTTCAGGCGCGACGACGCTCAATATTGCGCCGGGGAACCTCGCGTCGACCTCGGCGAGCGGCACAGTGAATGTGAGCCCCGAGACGACAACCACTTACGTTCTGACAGCGACCAATGCGGCGGGATCGGTGACGGCTTCTGCGAAGGTGGCTCTGACATCGACGGGTGGGCCGTTAAATATCACCACTACAAGCTGCGCCGGAGGAACGCAGAACACGGCGTATGCGGGCTGCACGATTGCCGCGACCGGCGGGGCTCCACCATACAGTTTTTCTGTCGACGACAGCGGCAGCTATCCTCCGCTGCCGGAGGGAATGTCGATGGACGCATCGACGGGTGAGATAACCAGCCCGCTGATCGGCGGCCAGGGAACGTACATTCCCGAGATTGTGGTGACGGATGCGACGTCCGCAACAGCGAAGGCGCAGATCAATTTCGCCATCAACGGCAGCAATGCGTTTCTCAAGAACGTCTTTACGGCGGCTTCAATCTTTCACCATCGCGTGGACGCAGCGACGACCAACCTGCCCGTGGATACGTCGCCCGCGGCGCCGATATACAGCGGCTATTTGCCTGCGACGGTCAAGCCATTCTTCGGCAACAACTCGAATGCTCCGTTCCCGAATGGGATTCCGGCGATCGAGGTGCCGTATAACCAGCCCGATGTTTCGGTGGCGACGACGGTCTACCAGTCGTACTTTGCTTCGGGTCCGATTCCGGCTTACGCGCCGGTTGAGGGCACTAGTAACTCGTCGGGAGACCGGCACGTGCTGGTGTACCTGGAGCCAGGCAACGGAAAGAATCCGGCGCTCTATGAAATGTGGCAGGGAGTTTACCTGGACGGCCCGTGGACCGACTCTTCGAACGCGGAGTGGCCCAATGTGGCGACGGATGCGCTGACGCCACAGGGGCAGGGGACGTCAGATGCCGCGGGCTTGCCGGTGGCGCCCCTGCTGGCGAATGCGGATGAGGTAATTGGAACTGGCACCCCGAGCGGGCCGAACGGCACGGCACAGCATCCGATTCGATTCACGCTGAATCATATGTTGAACTACTGGGTGTGGCCTGCCACGCAAACGGCGGGAACGGGAAGCTGCAAAGACAGTTCCGGCGCTGCAATTTCCACGGAGTCAGAGATTTCGCAGGCGGCGCCGCCGGCGAAATTTATCGGCTGAAGGCTTCCGTGACCACGCCGGCTTGCGCGGCCACAAGTCCGCAGGCGGCCATCATTATTACCGGGTTCCGGAATTACGGAATCATTCTGGCCGACAACGGCGACAGCGGCGGATTGATCGGCACACCCGACGCGCGCTGGAACGACGCCGATCTCTCGTGCCTGACGAGCCTTATTCTGTCGGACTTTGAGCCGGTGAATGTGTCGAGCCTGATGGTGACCAACGGCAGCGGTGCGACCAGCCACTAGGGCGCACGAACCGCCGTGCATTCTCGTGTTGGGGGAATTAGTGCGCTGGGGGAACGAAGTCGGCGGGCAGGGCTGAGCCGGAGCCGAAGAAAAAGTCCTCCATCTGTTCGACGAGGAACTGCTGCGCCTGCGGCAGCCAGGGCTGGAGACGGTACTCGTTCAACAACATCTTCTGGCGGCCTAGCCACTCGTCCCACGCCGCTTTCGAGACATTCTTATAGATCTTCTGGCCAAACTCCGAGTCGAAGGGCGGCTCGTCGAGGCCTTCCATTTCCTTCTTGTAGCGAACGCAAAAAACCATGTGCGCCATGCAAATTGCTCCCAGATGCCATTGTAATTGGATTACCCGGAGAATCTCGGCTTGCTGCGGTTGGCCTCCGTTGCCCACGACCGGCGTTCAAGTTTCGCGCGGAGCATCGCTGCCTGAGCAAATCTGACCAGACCGGATCTCTCGCTTCGGACCACAATGATTAGTGACGCTTGATCTACTTCCCGGAAGCGGCAATCTCAGAACGAGCAGCCCGATCAAAAAGGAGCTTCCATGTCCGATGTGAATGTGTCTGGCGCCAATGTATCTGGCCTCTCCGACAACGCCGCCGGTGGTCTTTCCTACATCACGATCATCCCGGCCATTGTTTTCCTGATCGTTGAGCCCTACAAGAAAAGCGCCTTTGTACGCTTTAACGCCTGGCAGTCGATCTTCTTTTATGTTGCCTGGGCCGTAGTGCATATTCTGGTCGAGATCGCGCAGAATCTAGTTCCGACGGTCCTCTTCCTCACCATGTCCTTGTGGCAATTTGTGGATCTGGCTTTCTTTGTCGTGCTCGTGATCGTGTTCATAAGCGCTTTCAACGGCAAGCGCTTTATGCTGCCCATCATTGGCGGACTGGCAGAGAGGCAAGCTAACCGGTAGCCGGCCCCCAACGGCACCTGGTGCAGGAACGGCCTCCGCAAGGAGGCCGTTCCTGTGTGTGCCAACTACCCATCCCGCCCCGGCCTGTTCCACCCAGCCCTCCTCGCATGCGGACCAGGCCCGCGCCCTCGCGCGGAAATTCTCTTGACAAGGGGCCGGGCGGCAGGTTGTTCTATCTCCACCCCAATTGACGGTCCGCGGCCGCATAGGCTGAACCCCCGGTGCCCGGGCCGTGCGTAGAAGTGAGTCAATCCCCGTCCCCTTCAACCGTCTTTCTTGAAAGGAGAGTTGCTATGGCCGACGAACCCAACACTGCAGCAGCCAACTCAGGACTATCGGACAATGCCGCGGGGGCAATCGCCTACATCACGATCATCCCGGCGATCATTTTTCTGATTGTGGAACCGTACAACAAGAATTCGTTTGTTCGCTTTCACTCGTGGCAATCCATCTTTCTTGGCATTGCCGCCTTCGCTATTCAAATCGTGCTCTCTGTGATCCCGGTGGTTGGATGGATCATCATCCCATTCTTCCTGATCGGTTTCCTGATCGTCTGGATCATGTGCCTGGTCAAGGCGTCAAAGGGAGAACGGTGGAAGCTGCCACTGATCGGCGACTTTGCCGAGAAACAGGCAAACGCCTAGGCGACATCCGCGCGGGGGGATTGGCCGATTTTCCTAGGCCTCAGCGCCTGCGGCCCTTTTTGAATCGCCGATTGCTCCCACCCTGGGGCGGCGGCGATGTGTTTTTGCGGTGGCTCTTCTTCGATTTCGATGGGCCCGGCGCGGCCTTTTTGCCGGTGAGCGGCAATTCCTCTTCGACAAGTGCAAACTGAAGCTTGCGTTCCTGCGCGAGGACGCGATCGAGAATCACTTGCACGCGGTCGCCTGCGCGGAAGCGGCGCCCCGTGCGCTCGCCGACAATCTCGTGCGTGTTCTCGCGCCAGATGTAGCGGTCGGCGCGAAGGGTGTCGATGGGGACGAGACCCTCGACGAAGAGATCGGTGAGCTCGACGAAGAGGCCGAATTTGGCGGGGTTGAGGACGAGGGCGGCGAACTCGTCGCCCACGCGGTCCTGCATGAAGCGAACTTTTTTCCACTCCACCAATTCTCGCTCGGCTTCAGCAGCGCGGCGCTCGGTGTAGCTCGTTTCTTCGGCAATCTCTGCGAGTTCGGGCTCGGGTATGGGGTAGTTCAGCGGAGCTAGCGGGGTTAGCGGTGCTGGCGGAGCTAGCCTGGGCCCAGTTTTCGTCGCGGAGAGATGAGTTCCTCCCCGGGCTCGTCCTTCGGACTCGCGAGGATGGGGCACCCCGAGCTTGGTTTGACCCTCATTCGGGTGCAACCAGGGCGTGCCGAGACGTGAAGCGGTGATGGTGCGATGGCCGGGGACGCCGGCGCGGAGAAGCGTTTTCGCAATGCGGTGGACGATGAGGTCGGGATAGCGGCGGATGGGCGAGGTGAAGTGAGTGTACGTGGGCGCGGCCAGGGCGAAGTGGCCTTCATTCACCTCGGAGTAGCGCGCCTGGCTGAGCGAGCGCAGCATGAGGTAGCTGAGGATGCGTTCTTCTGGTTTTCCTTCAATGCGCGCGGCCAGTTTCTGATACATGCGGGGCGTGACGGCGATGTCCTCAGGCACCTCGTGCTGGCGCGGATTGCGGCCCTGGCCGTGTGATTCACGGCGCTCGGCGCGGGTGACTAAGCGCTTCACAGGAAGTGGTCCGAGGCCGAGCGAATAACCAAATCCGGCGGCGAGCTCCTCGAATTGGACGACGCGGCGCGGATCGGGCTTCTCGTGGATGCGATAGAGCGAGGGAACGCCGAGGTCTTCAAGCCAGACGGCGACGCACTCGTTAGCGGCAAGCATGAACTCTTCGATGAGCCGGTTCGCCCAGGTGCGCTCAGCGCGGGTGACGCCGCGCATCTGGCCCTGCTCGTCGAACTCGATCACCGGCTCGGGCAGGTCAAAATCGATCGAGCCTCGCTCCTCGCGGCGCTGATTCATCAGGACGGCGAGCTTCTTCATCCGCTCGAAGCGCTCACGCGCCTCTGAGTTTTCGACAGGAGCATCTACGTCGCCTCCGCGGCGCTCGCGCGCCTCGGGGTCTTGGACGAGTGTGTCGGCTCGGTCAAGAATTGCGGACACCGCAGTGTAGGTCATGCGCGCCGCCGAACGAATGACGCCTTCGACGACTTGGAAGCCCTCGATATTGCCCGCTGGGTCGAGATCCATGAGGCAACTGAGCACGAGGCGGTCTTCGTTGGGGCGCAGGCTGCAGATGTCCGTCGAGAGCTCCTGCGGCAGCATCGGAATGGCGCGATCGGGAAAGTAGACGCTGGTGCCGCGGATGCGGGCTTCGAGATCGAGAGCCGAGCCGGGACGGACGTATTCGGACACGTCGGCAATGTGGACCTGGAGCTCGTAACCGCCGCCGGCGCGCTCGCGGACGAGAACGGCGTCGTCGAAGTCGCGTGCCGTCTCGCCGTCGATGGTAACGATGGGGAGCGAGCGGAAGTCTGCCCTGCGTGAGGCTATGTCTTGGTCGAAGTGCGCGACGCGGCGGGCTTCGGCGAGGACGGCGTCAGGAAAGATGCGCGGAAGTTGATGCTTGCGGATCATCATCTCCACGTCGACGCCAAAATCATCAGGCGAGCCGAGAATTTCAGTGACGCGGCCGATGGGCGGGCGTGTGGGCGTGGGCCAACTGGTGATTTCGACATCAACGACCAGGCCCTCAAGGCGCTCCGCGCTCTCGGGTCCTGAATGAGCGGGTGCTTCGCTACCGAGTACGCGATGCGGCGTTGAAGATCCGGCGGCAGATGGGATCTCCGCGCCGGGCGGGATCACGATGGACTGCGTCATGCGGTCGTCGAAGGGGATGACCACGTTGTGACGCCCGCGATCGGCACGCGCGATGCGAAATGTCCCGACGACGGTGGGATTCGACCGCTCGAGAATCCGCACGATGCGGCCCTGCTGCCGGCCATCGGCTTTGGGAGGCTCGATTTCGACCAAAACCTGATCGCCCTGCATGGCGGCGTTGATCTCGCTGGGCGGAATGAAGATGTCCTGCACTGCAGGATGAGTTTTTGAGCCCCCTGGGGCGGGTTTGCGATTAGGGCGGACGAAGCCATAGCCGTCGCGGTGCAGATCGAGGCGGCCAACGGCGAGATTCTCGCGGGCCGGGGGCCGGGAAGCAGCCCGTGGAAGGCCCCAATGCTCGCGGTCGAGTTGAATCAGCTTGCCTGCCACAGTGAGCCGGGCGAGGTGCTCCATAAGGAGGCGGCGTTCGCGGCCGCCGCCAAGCGAGAGTTCGCGGACCAACTGCTTATATCCAGCTTTTTGACCCGTCGAGGCGGCGATCCGGGCGAGCAACTCGCGATCGGTCATACGCCAAGATTAAGGCAAGTTGAAAGGCTGAGTACTTTTGGCGGGTAGAGACTGCACAGAAAACATGGACTTGCCGTAGAATGGGGGATACGCGTGGTCCTGGCGGAGCCGGATGCGCGTTGTCCTGGCGGAGCCTGAAGATTGACTCGACCGATTGCAGGCAGCCGAGGAGATAGCCGCAGCGAGTGTTGCAACGGCGAGCGGATTTACATTTTTTGGGTGCGAGCCTTTGGCCCTGCCTTGGCATCCCCAGTCCTCAGCGGACAGAAAAGGAAGAAACCCTTGAGCGCAATGTGGAAACCAAGCCAGACTGGATCGACGTCCCCAACTCTTACACCGGAGCCGCCGCGCGCCGCGCCTCCGGCGATCGCGCCTGAAAACCCCTCCCGCTTGCAGGCGGGAAGCGCCGATCAAGCTACCCTCGGCAAAGGCCTGTTCATCAAAGGCGAGATTAGTGGCTCCGAGTCCTTATATATTGACGGCAAGGTGGAGGGCGCGATCACCCTCCCCGGCAACCGCGTGACCATCGGGCGAAACGGCCAAGTGTCGGCCAACATCACCGCTCGCGAAGTTGTTGTCCTGGGCAAGGTGAAGGGCAACGTCTCGGCCACCGACCGCGTGGACATTCGCGCGGAAGGCTCGCTGCACGGCGACGTGGCGGCGGCGCGCATCAGCATTGAAGATGGCGCCTTCTTCAAGGGCGGCATCGACATCCGCAAGCCCGACTCGAAGCCGTTGCAGGCGACCGGAACTTCGGGACCGGTTGCAGTTCCCGGCCCAGCGCCGTCCATCCAAGAGGCGCACAACCCCGCGTAGGCGTAGCGGCTAGTTCGGCGGCGTCCCGAATTCACGCATCGAGCACAAGCGCTTCCGCGTCGCAGGAGGCGCTTGTGTTTTTTGAAGCGTGCAGAAGCGCAGGCCCGTCCTGCTCTGCCCGCGCGGGGTTGGACGCGGCGAGACTTCAGCCGAGCCGCAGGCGGCGCATGGCGACCCTGGGCAGCGCCGAGCCGGATCGATCGAGAACCCACATTGTAACGACGGTCCAGGCTGCGGCGCCGGCGAGGAGGATCGCTGCGTCAGCAAGGGAGCGGGCATGGTGTAGCTGGGCCATGCGCGGCAGATGGCGGAACAGGGCTAAGAGAGCCCATGCAACGAGTCCGGTGGCCGCGCCACCCGCACAGGAGGCCAGCAGGCAACGGCCCATCTCAGCGTAGTCGAGACTGGCAAGCGAGACCATACGGCGCTTGTGCAGCAGCAAGGCGAGAGTGAGGGCCTGCAGAAGGATTCCGGCGTCGGACGCGAGAGCCAGTCCGGCAGCTCCCCACATTCTGTACCCGAGCCCGTACAGGGGGAAGGCGACAAAGAGAATGATGGTGCTGGCGAGCATGGGAAGCCAGGTGATTCCGGCCGCATAGAAGGCGCGCGCATAGATGGCCTGCGCGGACCAGGCCAAGAGCGAGAGAGTATAGAAAGCGAAGAACCATGCGGTGAGATTCACATCGCCCGGCGTGAATCGTCCACCGCCGAAGATCAACTCCACAATAGGGTGCGAAAGCGCGATCATCGCCGATGTAGCGAGAAGGCTGAGGGCAACCACGCGGGACACGGAGTCGGCGACTCCGGTGGCAAATTCAAAGCGTTCATCCTTCGCCCAGAGCTGAGCGAAGAACGGCATGGAAGCAACGCCAGCCGCTTGCGCCAGCATCGCCATGGGCGCGGAGAACAGCTGCTTGGCATTGGCTAGGCGCGTGATATCACCGGCTGCGTGCGATGCGTAGAAGCCCGCGAAATACTGATCGAGGAACGGCAGCGTAAAGCCGAACATGAGCGGCAGGGTCATGAACAGCCACATGCGGAGGCCGGGATGGTGAAGATCGATCTCCCAGCGAAAGCGAATCCGTTCCCGGGCCGCGCCCCACGCATTGATGCCAAGCGAGCCAAAGAGGAATCCCGCGGTGGCTCCGATGGCGAGCGAACTGACGCCGAGCCTGCGGTGCAGCAGCACGCCGCAAGCAATGATGATCAGGTTGTAGAGGATCGGGGTGACCGCCTGGTAGAGGAATTGTTTTCGCACCAGCAACGTCGCGCCCAGAACGCTGCCGGCAAAAAGAAAAATCTGGGCGGGAAGCAGAATCCGCGTCATGTGCGCGCAGAGCGCGACCTGCGCGGCGGGAAAGCCCGGATTGGTCCACCGAACGAACGGAGCGGCGAAAAGCATCAACACGATCGACGCGGCGGCGAGCACAAGCACCATCAGGTTGAGCACCGTGAACAAAAGGCGCTCGCCTTCGTTTTCCTCGCCACGTTCGCGGTAGCGATTCAGAATCGTGACGAAGGTGATGGAAACAGCTCCGCCGACGAGGAAATTGTTCATCAGGTCAGGAAGGCGGAACGCGGCCATGTACGCGTCGGTCTGGGGGCCGGCACCGAACACCCAGGCGATGTATTTGCCGCGCGCCAGGCCCACCAGGCCGGATGCAACCGATGACGCTGCGAGCAGCACCGATGCCGAAAATGCGGAATGCGTATGGGAGGGACGCAGGACGCGGAGCACGCGCGCCCACCATGGGGGCGGCGGCAGAGTTTCCACCTCGGCTGCAAAATCCAGCCGCGGGGGATCACGGTCTGAGGGCGGGCTGGTCACTGCTGTCGATTTTAACGGGATTTTACGCCACTGCTAAGATCGGGAACTTAGTTGACAAATCCCGCAGCTTGCCCTCGGGTTATATTCTGGTCACGGAGACTCCCGGCCAATGAGCTCAATCGTCGCCGCCAGAATGAACTACAACCTGGCTCTGCCGTTTTATGAAAACTCTGTTGCCAGCCCTCAGGCCCTGGCGTTGTTTGTTGGTGATTCCCGATATTCGTACGGCGAACTGGCAAATTCTGCGCGGCGTATCTCCGGTTGGCTCGGCCTCAAAACCGGCGAGCGTTTGGGTAGAGTCGGAATTCTTGCTTCCCGCACTTTGGAAGCCTATGCGGGAGTGTTGGGGACGCTTTGGTCTGGCGCGGCGTATGTTCCCATCAAACCGGACACTCCCGAAGACCGCGTGATTCGCATTCTGCAGCAGACAAAACTGGACGCGTTAATCGCCGATCAGGCTGGATTGAACATGCTCTCAGATCGCGCGCTGGAAAACGCGCCGAGGCGGATTTTGTTCGGGCCAGACGCAAAATCGCCGCAACGCGTTGCTGGATTCTCTGGAATCAGCGTTGAGAGCTTCAACGACCTATCCGACGACGGACCCGCCCAGCCCGTAACCGTAACGGGAGATGCGCTGGCATATATCATTTTCACTTCCGGCACGACGGGGACGCCTAAAGGCGTGATGATCGAAAACGAGAGCGTATGCCAATTTATCGAGATCATGCACCAACGATTCACACTGCGCGCCGATGATCGGGTGGCGGAAGCTTCGGAGCTGACTTTCGATGCCTCGGTCTTCGATATGTTTATGGCGTGGAGCTCGGGTGCGTCGCTCTACGTGGTGCCTGCCTCTCAGCTTATGGCGCCGGCGAAGTTCATCCGCGATCATGAATTGACACTTTGGTTCTCGGTGCCATCGACTGCTTCGTTCATGGGGCGCATGAAGATGCTGAAGCCGGGCGCATTTCCGTCGTTGCGAATTTCCATCTTCGCCGGAGAGGCGCTGGCAGTCAGTACTGCCCAGGCATGGCAGATCGCCGCACCCAACAGCATCGTTGAGAATTTCTACGGACCGACGGAGTTGACGGTCGATTGCATCGCACAGACCCTCGAAGATCCTCCCAATGTCACTCCGAATCGCGGAACGATGGCCATTGGAACGGTCTTCCCCGGTGTTCGCGCTGGGATTGTGGATGCGGATCTCAAGTTTCTGCCGCGGGGCGAAGAGGGTGAATTGGTCGTGTCCACGCGGCAAGCGGCGCGCGGATATTTCGAGGATCCTGAACTTACGGCAGCACGCTTTCCCACGCTGAACGGAGAGCGATGGTATCGCACAGGGGACCTGGCTTTCGAGGATGCTTCCGGAACGTTTCACCACCTGGGTCGAATTGACAATCAGGTCAAGATACTCGGCAACAGAGTTGAACTTGAGGAAGTTGAAGCACACTTACGCGAGATTCTGGGCACAGACATGGTAGCGGCAGTGGCATGGCCACTGGTCGATAGCCGCGCTTCAGGCATTGTCGCTTTCCACTGTGCGCCCGGAGTGACCCGTGACGCTGCCCGCGATGAAATGAAGAAACGCGTGCCTGATTACATGGTTCCGCAACGGATCCATTACCTGGACGTCCTACCGCTGGGAGCGACAGGCAAGATCGATCGAAAAGCGCTCGTCCGCATGCTGGATGAAGCCAAGCTGTGATCGCCTCGCTGAACCGATCGATCCCATCGTGTCCGGGCGTCACGCCAATCTTGCGTTCAGCAAATCCTGCGTGGCCACTTCCCCGTCCGCAGTCCTCGGAAGCATGTCCACCAGTGCAATCTTATCCGGCGCCCACGCTTCCGGCAGGTTTTGGCGGCAATGCGCGACCAGCTGTTTGACCAACTCGTTGTGAAACTTAAGTTGTCCAGGGCCATTTGCCAAGCGCGCGAACGCTAACGCGTCCGGCTTTGGCCAATTGATTGCCGGTAGAGCGACCCCGTGCAACGATTCCCTGGGAACAAAAAACGCATCGTAACTTCCGTCGCGCCGGCATGCCGCCCAACTGAGGAAGACGGCGAATCCCAAGTCCTCAGTCTCGAGGTCGAAAATGGCCTGAGGGTGAATCCCTTCGTCCGCATTCGTTACGACTCTTTGGCGCAATTCTCCGGCGGCGAACCCGGCATCTGCGCCGTCAAGAATCGTCAAGGCCGCGAGATCCTTTTCTAGGCGAGCATTCCGGATGCCCTTAATGCCGATGCGCTGGATCGGATGCTGCCGTAACAACGAGCGAATGTCGTCCACGGCCCACTTACGCTCGGCCCAGCTCAGAAAATCACCGTCGAAGGCCACACTGTTGTCGGGGCCGACATGAAGAATCGCTTCATAGCGAAAGCGCGTCATTTCGTTGTCGGCACGGCCGCGAAGTGGCCGTATATCCACTCTCGATATCTTTGGAATGCTACGACGCAAGGCGAGAAAATATGCCGGGGAGATGACCAGTTCCGGTTCTCTCTCCACGCGACGGCGAATTCGGTCACGGAGTTCTCCAGCGCTCAACTCGTCAGCGGCTTGAAACAGTTCCACCGAAGACGCAAAGGCTTGCAACAACGGCAAGCTTCTGACATCGCCGACGTAAACATGCCCTCCGGGTCTCACGACGTTGACCGCCTTTTCCAGCACTTTCGTCAGGTAGGCAGCATTGGGAAAAAACTGAACGACGGAACTGAGGACCACTGTTTCGAACGAGTTCTCGTCGAATCCATCTATATTGGCGGCTTGGCTCTCCACCACTTCAACTCGCTCCGCTACCTCGGGAACCGTCCGCAGTTGTTGCCTCAGCCGTTCCAGCACGGCCGGAGATTGATCCACGGCCACGTAGCGGTCACAGTGGGGCGCAACCCGCATGACCAACATGCCGGTTCCGCAGCCAATTTCGCACAAGGACTTTGGGCTCAGCCGGAGAATATCGCTTACGGTATTCTCGACCCACTCGTGCATCTCGTCGTCTGCAATTGCACCCCGCGTGTAGCTGCTATCCCAGCCCATGGTGTTGAATCCGACCGATGTAGAGGTGGCTTCCCTCGAAAACTGGCTCAGGTCGAAGATCTTCCGCCATTTGCTGACGAGAGTCGAGCCTGCGGTCCCGCGGCCCAGAACATCGTCTACGAATCCATCGTCCGGCACGACGAAGGCTGCGAGATGATCGCTTTCATCAAATACTGCCGCGGCCTCTCGCACACCGGGGTGCGCGCGCAACGCATTTTCGATGGCAGCTCGCCGCTGAGCTTGCTGCGCCTCATCGCTTGAGTTCGCATGGCTGGATTTGTTCGTCAGGACGCACATCCAGGTTTCGGCTAGCTTCGTTAGGCCTTCGCGACGGACTGGGTCAGGGCGCAAATCGCGTCGATGCTGTCAATCCGCTCTTTGTCAAAACCGATCTGCGCAAAATCAATTCCGAAATTCTCTTCAAGGAACACGACGATTTCGACTGCATCGATCGACTGCAAACGTCCGCTGAACAACAAAGAATCGCTGTCCGCAAGTGTGCCTTCGTCTCCGCTGTTGGCCAGCAGACCCTGCACAAATTCGCGTATCTCCGCTCTTCCTTTCATGGCGCTCCTAGAAATGAATGAAGAACAAACCGGCCAGATATTTCAGATGCTCTATAAGCGGATACATTCGTTCGTCGGAATCAAATACATTCAGGATACAGTAAAAAAAGCCCACACCAACAGCGGGCAACAAGTGCGCGCGAACAAATCCGGCAGGCTTGGGACCGCGCTTGCGCAGCTGAGAAACACACAACCCGGCGGCGAGGAACGCGTTGTAGAAAAACAGCACCTGATAACTTGCGATCGCCCTCCAGGGTCCGTCGTCGCGAGCGATCTGCCAGTCCCGCATGAGATGGTAAAGCGAGTTGCCAAAGAATGCGGCAGCAAAGGTGGCAAAAATCATGCGAATCCGTTTATGCCGTTTCCAATAGCGAAGGAACGCCGGGTAGAAAAAGAAATCGACAAGCAATTCCTTGAAGTAGTAATAAAAGCGGTTGAAGAACTCCATAATCGTAGTCGCAGACAGAGGCCGATAGGTGTTGCGCAATGCGTTGAATCCAGCCATGCGGCAAACGGCAATGATTCTGTGGCCAAAAATGGAGAAGGTAAAGATGAGCTCAAAGTACGCCAGGATCTGGCAGGCCCAGCGCAGATGCCAGGCTACAGGTGTGCCCTGCACGCTCATGGTCAATGCCTGATCCGGCATTGGAATGCGCAAATATCCGTGGAAGAATCGGTACCACAATCCCTGGAGCGCGGCCAACAGAATTGCCCAGGCGAGCAGCTTGAGACCTTTCAATTGGAAAATCGCGAGTTGCTCCGGATTCTTGGCTTCGATGCGGCGAAGGTATGCAGCGCCCTTGGGAAAGGGCGTGTTCGTTGAACCCCACAGAGGGCGCAAAGCGGCCACTTCAAGCGTCAGTTCCCTGCCCGGCTTCGAATTCCGGTCCGTCAGCGCGTAAGCGATGAACCAGAGGTAACTCGCCAAAGCTCCGACCAGGCCCCACAAAATCAAGTGCGGCCACGAGCGCGGCGTGGCAGCGCGCGCCAATAAGATCAGCAGCGTAAAGCCGGTGAGAAGAAACAAAACCGGCCTTTTCCCAAACCGCGATTCGGGCCACCGCATTGCGCACCAATACAGGAAAATCCCCAACGCGATTACGGCCAAAGTGAGCCCAAGCGTCAGGAGATCATTTGCGGATTGCATCGCGACGATTGCGATTGGACTGATGGCCAGCACGAACCGCCGGTACTCCGGCAGAAAGGTAATGAGTGCGATTGGCAGCATCAGTGTCAATACGGAGGGCAGATCGGGGAGAAAATAACGCATGCCCAAGGCAAACACGGCAAGCAAGGCGACTTTGCCAAGCGGCGTCTGTGCGAAGGAAACCACCGCGGGATAGGTCTCGATGCGCGGGATCAGGCGGAACTCGGCCAAGCCTTTCGCCCTCGTACTCGTGAACCCAGTTTGCGCGACCATCTAGCTCATTGTCTGAGAAACATCGTAATGAGGACAACACAATTCAGTCTCGAAGAGTACCATCGAGGATTCGGTTAGCAAACACTTCGGACTGGAGCACGGGCAGCGAGGATGCGGATTTTCAAGGGGCTCGAGTATCCTGTTCCCATGTGGTACCGCATACGCCGGAACTTTGCTTGCGTTCTGCTAGGGGCGCTTTCCGGAACGATGGCTTCAAGCCAGGCGATTCAGGGACGCGGCGGAATCACGCTGCCGTCTCCGCCCGCGGTCGAAGCCGTTCCGGTCACGGACGATTATTTCGGGACAAAGATTCAAGACAATTACCGCTGGCTCGAGGATGCCAACAGCCCCGAGACGAAGACATTTATCGATGACGAAAATGCCTACACCCAGCGCTACATGGAGCAGGCGCGCATCCGCCCGCAGATCGCGGACGATATGGACGCGCTGGAGCACGTGAGCACCTTTACGGTGCCCATCGAGCGCGGGAACGATCTGTTTTTCGAGAAGATGCTGGCCGGCGAAGACCAGGCATCCATCTATGTGCGCCACGGATGGGCGGAGAAAGACAAGCGGATCATTGATCCCGCGCAACTCAGTCGCGATCCCAACACTTCAGTTGACCTGGACGACGTGTCTCGCGATGGAACGCTGGTGGCGTTCGACGTGCGCCAGGGCGGTGCGGATGAAAGCACGGTGCGGATCCTCAACGTGAAGACTGGTAAGCAGCTCGAAGACGAGCTGCCCAGCGGAATCTACCTCAGCGTTGCCTTCGCGCCCGACGGAAAAGGGCTCTATTACTCGCGCATGGACCAGAAGGGAACGCTGGTCTACGAGCACGAATGGGGAGCAAGGGTCTCGCACGACGCGCTGGTCTTCGGGAAGGAGTTTCGCGGCGAGGCATTGGGACCGAGCGACCTGATGGAGGCCGGCCTGTCGGACGACTACCGCTATCTGGTGATCCACATCGACCGCGGCGTTCCAGCCAGGCGCGTGGACATTGTTTACCGCGACCTGACCAAGCCCGGCTCCTACTTCGAAGTTCTGATCTGGGGCGTGGACTCGCGCTTCTCCGCCGTTTACGCGAAGGGCGCATGGTACGTGAGCACGGACTACAAATCGCCCAACTGGAGAATTCTGAAGGCCGACCCTGGCGTGATGCCCGATACGTGGACGACGGTTGTGCCCGAGGGGATGGACGCGATCGACGGATTCAACATCGTGGGCGACAAAATCTACGTCAACCACCTTCACGATGTGAAGACGGAGACCGACGTCTACACCCTGGAAGGCAAACCCGCAGGAAATATCGCATATGACGGCATTGGGTTGGTGACTACCCTTGCGGGACAGACTACTGACCGGTATGGGTTCTATAGCTTTGAATCGTTCATCGCGCCGCCTGCGATCTATCGCCTTGATACGCTGACGGGCAAGCGGGAAGTCTTTGCGCAGCCTAAGGTGCCGTTCGATTCCAGCCAGTATGATCTGAAGCAGGTGTTCTTCACGTCGAAAGACGGCTCGAAAGTGCCGATGTTTATCGCCGGGAAGAAGGGATTGAAGCAAGACGGCACGGAACGGCTGCTGATGACTGCATACGGCGGATTCAACTTGAGCCAACTGCCGCAATGGAGTCCAAGGGCCGCGTGGTGGTTGCAGGCAGGCGGATGGTTCGCGCTGCCCAATTTACGCGGCGGAGGTGAGTACGGCGAGCGTTGGCACGAGCAGGGGATGTTTTCTCATAAGCAAAACGTATTCGACGATTTCTATGCTGCGGCCGAGTACCTGATCGCCAACAAGTACACTTCGCCGGAGCATTTGGCCATTTATGGCGGATCGAATGGCGGCCTGCTGATGGGCGCGGCGATCACGCAAAGGCCGGATCTATTCTCAGCCGTCGATTGCGCCTATCCGCTGTTGGACATGCTGCGCTACCAGAAGTTCGAGCAGGGCCCGCACTGGATGACTGAGTACGGTTCGGCGGACAAAGAAGATCAGTTTCCCTATTTGCTCAAGTATTCGCCATACCAGAACGTGAAGAAGGGCACGGCATACCCGGCGGTGCTTTTCTTTACCGGGGCGAGCGACACGCGGGTTGATCCGCTGCATGCGCGCAAGATGACGGCGCTGCTGCAGGCGGGTTCATCCAGCGGGCGGCCGGTGCTTCTGCACTATAGCGTGTCCGGTGGCCACTCCGCGGGCGTTGGCGTGGAACAGAAAATCCAGGATGCGACCGACCAACTGACCTTTCTTTGGACCGAAACGGGACAGCCTTCCTCACCGAAGTAACCATTTCAAGGGATGGAAGCAACAAGCGGTCACACGCGGGGTTTGGCCGCGCGTAACTCATGTCGCCGTGCGCTTCTCCGATAAGGAAAGTACAGAACCAGAACGGATGCCAGAGGCGCGCGGGCAGCGGTTCGGCCCACTCAGATTGACCGTGGGCGAATTGAAATGGTCTGCGGCCAGCGAGTCTCAGCTTTGAAAGCGAAATCTGCCGAGTGCCGCGGGCCGGCAAAGGTCCTGGCGACGGCACAACGAGGACCCGGAGCAGGAATGCCGCAAGCAGAATTGCAGACCGGCAGGATCGACTGCCAGGAAGAGGACGCCCGGCTGTCCGCGCTGGCTTCAACGGGAATTCTGGACTCGGAGCCGGAGCCAAGCTTTGACGCAATCACCCGCCTGACCGCCGAGTACTTCAAAGCCGACACGGTGCTGCTGGGATTTGCCGACGAGAGCCGCGTGTGGATCAAGTCATACTGGGGCGAGCCGGTGCGCGAGCTTCCGCGCGAGCGGAGCGTCTTTGAAATGGTCTTGGCCGACGATGGGCCGGTTGTGGTGCCGGACGTATCCAAGCATCCAAACTTTACCGGCAGCAGACTGACGATTCGGCGGCTTGAAGTGGCTTCGTTTGCGAGCGCGCCTGTTCGTTCGGGCGATGGCAAGATTCTGGGTGCGCTGGCGGTCTTTGGGTGCCAGCCTCGAAGGAGAATGGCAGTCGTGGAGATGCGCATGCTCGAGAGCCTGGCAGACATCGTTGCCAGCCAGTTGGAACTGCGCAGGATGCGAATGACTTTCCGCAGATGCCGCCAGCGGAATGCGCGCGCCCCGAAACACGCGGCCGGGACCTGGCCGCGCAAGTCGGACCTTCGGCAGGCGCTGGACAAGCGGGAGTTCGTACTCTTCTACCAGCCGGAGGTCGAGCTCTCAACCCGCAAAATTGTTGGGCTGGAGGCACTGATCCGCTGGCAGCATCCTGAGAGGGGATTGATTCCGCCGATGGATTTCATTCCGCTTGCCGAGGAAAGCGGAATGATCCTGCCCATAGGCGACTGGGGACTGTCGGAAGCCTGCGGCCAGATTCAGAGGTGGTGCCGCGAGGATCCACAACAGGGGGCGCCGCGCGTCTGCGTGAACCTTTCCGCGCGGCAATTCGCGCGCGAAGGGCTGGCCGACCACGTGGAGGCGCTGCTGCGCCAGTCCGGGGTTTCGAGCCGGCTGCTTGGGCTGGAGATGACCGAGTCCAGCCTCGTCTCTGACCATGGCACGGCCCTGGAGGTTCTGAGCAGCTTGCGACGGCTTGGGGTCTCGCTGCTGTTGGACGATTTCGGCACCGGGTATAGTTCGCTGCATCACCTGCACTCGTTGCCCTTCGATGTGCTCAAGATCGATCGCTCGTTTGTTTCGCGCATGACGGAACCGAGCGATCAGCCGCTGCAGATTGTGCGCACGATCGTGGAATTGGCGCGCGTGCTGGGGATGGATGTGGTGGCAGAGGGAATCGAGACGCAGGAACAGTTCGCCCTGTTGCGGCAGTTGGGCTGCCGTTTCGGACAGGGATTTCTCTTCTCCCGTCCAGTGGCGGCGGACACTATCAGCGAGATGCTGCGCCTGCCCGGACGCATTCTGCCCGAGCCGGCGGAATCGGCAACCGCTCCAATGGAGTGCGTGATTGAGGCGAATTATCCGGAAAATGCCAAAATGGAAATGGCGCATGACCTCTCCTGATTCGGGAACAGAATAAGTCTTCAATTGGAGGTTTCTCAGAGCTGTCCGCACACGACAGCGTATGCTCCGTTCCATGCAGCAACCGGCGCAGAGTCAGCCCCCGCCTGCTTCTCAGAGCTTTGCAGGACTGTTGGCCACGCTTGCATCGCCTTCGCGCAGAGAGGCGGATCCGGCGACGGGATGGAACGACGGCGATCTGGGCGACGACGTGGTAACGCTGAGCTACGAGCGCGCCTTGCACGCGCATGCCCGATATCAGCCGGCGGACAAGGACGATTCGACCCTGACGCAGGAAAGGCAGACCGGCGCGGGGATTGCACAAGACGCGGCAAAGTTGCCGGCAGCGCCATTCGACGGAAGCATGAGCGCACCGGCGAGCGAAGCGTCGCGAGGCGCAAACGACGGCGACCTGCGATCCGTGAGCGTGACCATTCGCCTGAGCAAAGCCGAGTGCGCGCGGCTGCACAAGCACGCCGCCGAAGCGGGAGTGACCGTGTCAGCCTATTTGCGATCGTGCACCTTTGAGGCCGAGGCACTGCGCGCAGAGGTCAAGATGGCGCTGGCTGAGTTGCGGTCGGCTGCATTGAAAGACCGGCCGGCCGCGCCCGCGAAGGAGCGGCGGACATTTTGGGGGTGGGTAGCGTTTGGGTGGTTGGCGCGATATCTTCCGCGCTGGCGCTCAGCGAATCAAGCCTGCTGAATCGAAAGACGGCGGCGGATTTCCCCGTCAGATGCGTTCCATTACTCCACTTCAAGCACCAGGCACTTGAGGTACTCCGTCTCGGGCAAGTTGAGCACGACCGGATGGTCGAGAGCTGCGCCGCGTCGCTCGAGCAGGCGCACGCGCCGCGATGCATCGGCGGCGGCAGCGGCAACAGCGCCCTCAAGATCGGCCCATGTCACATGGTGCGAGCAGGAGCAGGTGACGAGCAGGCCGCCAGGGCGCAGCATCTTGAGCGCGCGCAGGTTCAATTCTTTGTAGCCGCGCAGCGCGCCTTCGACGGCCCGTTTTGTCTTGGCGAAGGCCGGCGGATCGAGAACGATGGCATCAAAGCTTTCGCCTGCCTGCGACCAGTCGCGGAGAATCTGGAAGGCGTCGGCCTCGATCCAGTCGACTTCAGCAGTGATGCGCGAGCGATTGGCCTGGAGGTTCAGCTCCGCCACTTCGAGCGAGGCGCGTGAGACGTCGATGCCCGTCACCTGACGGCAGACCTGGGCGAGATGCAGGGCAAATCCGCCCTGGTAGCAGCAGACATCGAGCGCGCGGCCGCCTGATTCGGATCTTGAGCACTCCAGCCGCTGTGCCCAGTCGCGCGCCGCGGCGTAGTTGGAGCGCTGGTCAAGAAATGCGCCGGTCTTCTGGCCTGCGTTGGCGTCGTAATGAAAGGCCATGCCGTTGAGGCGGAACTCTGTGGCGGCCACCGGCTTTTTCGGATCTGCAAGCCAGAGCGGATCGAGGTTGGGCGCGGGCAGACCCTCCAACTCGCGAATGCGCGGATCGGGGCGCTCGAGAATGGCTAAGGGCGCAAGCTCTTCGCGCAGGACACGAACGCAGGTGTCGCGCACTCCCGCAGTGAGCAGGCCCTTGGCCAGGAACTGCAGAATAATCAGGTCGCCGTACTTGTCGGCGATGAGGCCGGGCAGCTCGTCGGCCTCGCTGAAGCAGAGGCGGCAGGCGTCGTTTGCGCTGTCGAGCAGCGGTTTGCGGCGGCCGATGGCCGCGCGGAGGCGCGACGCGAGCAGTTCGAACCACGCGGGTTCGTCGAGGGCGTCGCGCGAGATGAGGCGCAACGCGATTTGCGACGATGGGCTGTAGAGCGCCGTGCCTAAGAGCAATCCACGATTGTCGGCGACAGGCAGCAGGGTCTCTTCTGGTTTTGGAAGAGCGACTGCGACAATGTCGGACGCGTAAACCCACAAATGGCCGGCGCGAAGACGATCCGCGGCACGGCGGCTAACGGTTGCGCCAAGCGGAACAGGGTGAGCCTGACTTCCGGCAACCCGGTGCGGCACGGGTTCGCGTTGCGCGACCGCGGCTTTCTCCGGAGTGGTGCGGGACCGGGAAAGCGCTCCATTGCCTTGCGGCGGGCACACGACAGGCGCAACGACGCGCTCGCCCTGCGTTGCGGTCCTCACTGACCGTTTTGCGCCGTGCACCTTTGGCTTTGCGCCAGCCTTCGAGTTGTCTCGCTTCGCCATCGGCACCCTTTCCCAGTATCAATCCTCGAAATGGGCCTGGGAATGGGAGCGAGATGGCGGGAGTGCTACTTTGCCTGCAACGATTGCAGGTAAAGGCTCAGATTGCTGATCCTGAGAGCCTTAACGTTCGGCTCGGTATTGGTGGCGTCCATACCGCTCAAAACAGGTCCCCAGACCGGCATGTCGGCTGTGCCGTGCGATGGATTAGCCGTGCCAAACTGAAGCACCGTCATGACGTGCGTTGAGGGAAACTTCCCTCCGTTGTTCTTGCTAAGGAGAGCGAGGTCCGCGGGTTGCTTCTTCAAAGCAGCGGCCACAGGGCCTTGCCCCTTGCCGTCCACGCCATGGCACGGGGCGCAATAGTTCACATACATTTGCTTGCCGTTGGTGGCGGAAGTCTTGCTGACCGGAATGACGACCTTCCTTGAGGTCGATTGATTCGCATATCCGATGCCAGCAGCGACGGCCAGAGCCAAAGCGGCCAAAAATAGGTTTCTCACCATGTTTTCCTCGGTTCTTAACCTCCGGGGGAATTTAATTTCCTCCTTTTTTGCACACCAGGATGTGACGCGTGACACATTTGAGGGCGCGAATGGTTACTAGCGCGCTTCCCTGGACACGCCGCGCCCAGATTGAACCGGGTCTATGGGATGAGCACTGGGCGCGTCCGGCTTCCAAGTCAATCGCGAAACCGATTCATTCGCGCCGAATTGAAGCGGCCTATAATAAAGCATGGCGACTGTCCGGCAGACCATTCCGGCAGATGATGCGAGCGCACCCGTGTCTCCCGCGCAGGGAGCGCTTGTTCACGCCCCAAACGCACAAGCCCACCGCACGGACGAGCGCTCCATTGGCGAGCGCTTCGAGGCGCTGCTCGAGCAAGCGCAAGCCAACCGGCCCAATGAAGATATCTCATTGATTCGAAAGGCGTGGGAGTTCTGCGTCTCCCACCACAAGGGGCAGACGCGCGCCTCAGGCGAGCCATACATCGTTCACCCGCTCGAAGTAGCCGAGGTGCTGGTCGAGATGAAACTGGACGCGACCGCCGTGGCTGCGGCTCTACTGCACGACGCCGTGGAAGATACCAAAGCGACCACCGAGGAGATTGCGGAAAAGTTCGGCGACCAGGTGGCGCACATCGTCGAAGGCGTAACCAAGATCGACAAGATCCAGTTTGCCAATCGCGAAGACCGCCAGGCAGAGAACGTGCGCAAGATGCTGCTGGCCATGGTGTCTGACGTGCGCGTGGTGCTGATCAAGCTGGCCGACCGGCTGCACAATATGCGGACGCTGGAGCACCTGAAGCCCGACCGGCAGGAGGCGATCGCGCGCGAGACGCTGGACATCTACGCTCCCCTTGCGCACCGGCTGGGCATGGGCAAGGTGCGCGGCGAGCTGGAAGATCTGGCGTTCCGCTACACCGACCCCCTGAGCTACGAACAGGTTGCGGCAGCAGTGGAGGCGCGGCGCGTGGACGGTGAGCAGTTCCTGCGCACCGTGGAAGACACGCTGGCGGAGCAGCTCAGGGAGAACGGCATCAAGGCGCGCGTGGAGTGGCGCATCAAGAGGCTCTATTCGATCCACCAGAAGATCGAGCGCACCAAAGTTTCGTTCGACCAAGTGTATGATCTGCTGGCGATCCGCGTGGTCACCGAGGATGTGGCGTCGTGTTACGCGGTCTTCGGACTGATTCATACGCTATGGCGGCCGGTGCCGGGGCGCATCAAGGATTTCATCGCCATACCGCGCGCTAATCGCTATCAGTCGCTGCACACCACGGTGATGAGCGCAAGCGGCCACCAGTTCGAGGTGCAGATTCGCACCGAAGAGATGCATCGCATCGCCGAGGAAGGAATCGCGGCGCACTGGAAGTACAAGACGGGCGGCGTGGTGACGGCCCGCGACGAGGAGCGGTTGAACTGGATTCGTCAGCTCGTCGAGTGGCAGAAGGAGATGACGGATCCCAACGAGTTTCTCTCCAGCCTGAAGATGGACCTCTATCCCGACGAGGTGTACACCTTCACACCGAAAGGGAAAGTGGTGGTGGTTCCCGCGGGCGCGACGCCTGTGGACTTTGCCTACACCATTCACACCGACGTAGGTCACTCGTGCGTGGGCGCGAAGATCAACGGCCGCATGGTGCCTTTGCGCACCAAGCTGCGCACCGGCGACATTGTCGAGATCGTCACGCAGAAGGACCACAAGCCAAGCCGCGACTGGCTCACTTTCGTCAAGAGCCCGCGTGCGCGCAACAAGATCAAGCACTGGCTGAACGAAGACCAGCGGGTGCGCGCTGTGGAGATTGGCAGAAAGCTGCTGGAACGCGAGGCGCGCAAATTCAAAGTGCCGATGTCGCAGATCGACGACCAGGATCTGGGGCGCATCGCGCAGGAGTTCGGCGTGGCCACGGCCGCCGATCTGCTGGCCACACTGGGGCACGGCAAGAACACCGCGCATCAAATACTGAGCAAGCTGGCGCCGGGCTTTGCCGCTCCGCCCGAGACAGAGCCAGGCACGGCGTCCAAGTCGGGCGAAGCGGGCATGACGGACGCAGTGCGCAAGCTGCACCTTACCGGTTCCGATTCGCTGCAGGTGGAAGGCCAGAACGATTTGCTCGTCTATCGCGCGCGATGTTGCAACCCCATTCGCGGCGAGGAGATTGTGGGCTACGTTACGCGCGGCAAGGGCGTGGCCGTGCATGCGCGCAGTTGCCCCAATGTGCAGAACTTGCTCTACGAGAGCGACCGGCGCATCAACGTCGAGTGGTCGCGCGCACCTGAAGGAGCGGGGCAGGCGCAGCGCTACCCGGTCAAGATCATCGTTCATTGCGAAGACCGCACCGGCATGCTGAAGGAGTTGACCGCCGTTATCTCCGACGAGAACACCGACATTCGCGCGGTGGACCTGAGCCGCGACGACGAGGGCGAAGCCATCATCGAGTTCGTGGTGGAAGCAGAGGACGTGCGCCACCTGAACCGCATGGTGCTCGGCCTGCGACGCGTGGAAGGCGTGCGCCAGGTGCAGCGGACGCAGAAGGTGTAAAGGCAGCTTCTGGCTACTAGCTTCTAGCTCCTAGCTTGTCCCCAGGCCATCCAACCTCCCATCAAGAACAAGCGGTTCAAAGGCCGTCGGGGACGGCAATCCCCGCGTTGCCCCGGCCGCGATACGACTGCATCAGAAACGCAAAAGCTGGTCTGAACTGCTCAGACTTGGTGCGCCCGCGGTGCGAGGCTGGAATCGTGCGCGAGATTCCGCGTAATTGCACAGTGCCTGGCTAAGGAGATCGCATGTCGTTTGGACTTTATGCTGCTGGCTACGCAATCGTAATCGTTGGGCTGGTGTACGTGGCGCGTTTGATGCATATGCCCTCCCACTGGATTCTTGCCGGCGCGATCGTCATGATCGGCATTGGGATTTTGTCGGCTGTGAAGGCTACCCGGCCAAAAGACGCCGCATAAAGATCGCCGCCCAGAGGAGGCAGTTCGAATTCCAATTGCCGGGCGTTACCATCGCTCCATGACAGAGAACGGAGGCGGCCAATTCTGATTCGAGCTGGCTGCGCTAGACCAGCTGCAGCGCCGCCGTGCCTTTGCGGGGCGCAATGAAGTGGTCGGCGCGGGAGGCGATGCTGATGCCTTCGCGGTTGAGGAGCTTGCGAATCTGGCCGCGCGCGTGGTCGGCCCAGGGGCCGCGGTTGTCGAGCTTGACGTAGGCGCGCCAGTGGCGCAGGGCGCTGCGGTGTTCGCCGCTGCGCTCGTAGGCGAGAGCGAGATTGTAGTGGGCGTCGGCGTAGCGCGGCGAGAGCGTGACGGCCTTGAGGTAGGCGGCGATAGATTCGTCGAGGCGCTCGAGCTCGTCGAGCACGTTGCCGAGATCGAAATAGGCCAGCACATATCCGGGGTCGGCCTCGGTGGCGCGGCGGTAGAGCTCCTCGGCGCGGCCATACTGTCGCAGGTGGAAGAACAGTGTGCCCAGGTTGATGCAGGCTGCCGCATACTGCGGGTCGATGGAGAGAATCTCCTGGTAGAGGTTGATGGCGCGCTGCTTCTCGCCCGCTTCCTCGGCCTGAACCGCGGCATGGAAGCGCTCCTGGAGGCCGCGCGCGTCGGGCACGCCGATGCGGCGCAGCGGAGCCGCGCCCGAAGCAGCCTGTTGCGGCCCATTCATGCGCTCGAAGTCGAAGAGCAACTGGCGGCGGATGGGATCGACCATGGCGCCGCGATGGCGGAAGGCGAGACGCGTTCCCGTGCGCACCACACACGCCTCCAGCAGCGGGTTGCTCATGCCGGCAACCGCTTTCATCGCCAGGATGGAATCGCGAATCGACGCGGCGGGCACTTCATCCTCGCGCAGTGAGCGCAGCGTGCGCAGTTGGCCCAGATCCTGGAAACTATAGATTTCTTGTTGGGAGATGAGCCCGGCTCGTTCCCAGGCTTGCAATTGGCGGGCGCTGATTTCAAGGATGCGCAGAACGTCCTGACGGCTATAGCTGGTCACGCTTGGATGCTCCCCCAGGTGAAACCAAACGACCTCGGCATGCGAACTCAACTTCCGGCTGCGGATGCCGAACTCAAATTTCCGCCGAGACCCATACCGCAGCTCTCGGAACAGTTACGGAGGAATCGTTCCCATTGCGATTATGCCAAGAGTGCGCGCAAATAGGCGCACTGGAATCGATGCAGTAACTAAAAACTCGTGGATAACGAGTGCACGATTTGGTTCATGGGGCGATCGAGGGGCAAGAGTAGGCCCAAACTCTAGGTGGATTTCAACGACGCGCCGGATCGGGAACTGGGGGCGCGAGGACGGGCTTCTCAAAACGGGGATGAACCGGCCTGGCAGAACGAACCAAAATGGTCATCACCCTGCAACCGGTACCAAGCCCGGAAAGTTGTACAAGGCTGCGTCGCCGGGGCCATGTAATGAACCCGGCAAAAGCCTACGATTTTCATTGTCTGTTGATTTTGCGATATGTTAGGCTCCCGAACGCGAGCATGTTTGGACGCAGAGGCACCGGGCCCCATGGTGAACCCCACCTTCTGCTTCGCATCAAGCGATCCCCCAAGGCTGGTGTCCGTCAGGGGTGCTACCGAAGCTTTGCTCGGATATAGCCAGGGTGAATTCCTCACCGGCAAGGTCAATCTCAAGGATTTGATCCACCCGGACGACAACGGGCTGGCGGATTACATTTTTTCTAACGGTCTCGAGATCCAAACCGGTTGCATTAACGTTCGTCTGCGCCACGCCGACGGGCGCATTCGCTGCGTCAAGGGGTGCTACAAGAAGAAGCACGCCCGCACCGGAAACAACATAATTCTCGAGCTGACCCTTGAGGATGCGCGAAATGTATATGAGCCAGGTGACGCCTTTCTGTTAGCGAGCTTCCAACCTCTGATCGAGCACGCCAACGATTACATTTACATCAAGAATCGCAACCACGTGGTCCTGGCGGCGAGCCATGCGGTGCCGTTCCTGACCGATACGGTCAAAGACCGCGCCGAACTGGTGGGAAAGACCGATTACGATCTTCACCCTGAAGCCATCGCCGATCTGTCGTACCAATTGGAGAACCAGGCGTTCGCCGAAAACCGGCGCGTGAACCAGGTGCAACAGTTCGCGTCGCAGGATGGATCGATCCATTGGCTCGACGATCGCAAATACCCAATCACCGGTCCTGACGGCGAGGTCGCCGGCATCTTCGGTATCGCTCCGGACATTACCCCGCAAATTGAGGCGAGGCTGAAGCAGCGCGAAAGCGAAGACCTGCTGCAACTGTTCATCGAGCACGCGCCAGTTGCGTTGGCCATGTTCGATAGGGAGATGCGGTACCTGGCCGTTAGCCGCACGTGGCTGGAGATGCATTCCGTCGTCGATGTGGAGGTTCTTGGCCGTTCGCACTACGAGATCATGCCTGAGGTTCCACAGTCATGGCGCGAGGAACATCGGCGCTGCCTGGCGGGCGAGAAAGTGGACCGGGAAGAGAGACAGCTCGTAAGGGCGGACGGGACTGTGCAATGGGTCGGGCGCGAGATCCTTCCCTGGCGGACCGGCGATGGCGCTATTGGCGGCATCATCATCTTCACCGACGACATCACCGAGCGCAAGCGCGCGGAGACAGCGCTGCGCGATAACGAGGAATCGCTGCGGGAGGCGCAGAGGATCGCCGGTCTGGGCAACTATTCGCTGGATATCGACACTGGACGGTGGACGAGTTCGGATGTCATGGACCAGATATTCGGAATCGATAAAGAATATGACCGCAGCGTTGAGGGATGGGCTGCCTTGATCCATCTCGACGATCGATCGTCGATGCTTGCCTACTTCAAGGATGAGGTACTTGGCCAGTGCAAGCCCTTTGACTGGGAGTATCGGGTTGTTCGTCAGACCGACGGGGCGGCGCGATGGGTGCACGGCCTGGGACGGCTCGAGTTCGACGTCCAGGGGCGTCCGATCAAGATGCATGGCACCATCCGCGATATTACCGAGGCCAGACAGGCTCAGGAAACGCTGCGCGAGAGCAAGGAGTTGCTGCAACTGTTCATCCAGCATGCGCCAGTCGCACTCGCCATGTTCGACCGCGAGATGCGCTACGTGGCCGTGAGCCGGAGGTGGCTCGAGGATTACGGTCTGGTGGGCCGCGAGATCATCGGGAGATCGCATTACGAGGTGATCCCGGACATTCCGGAGCGGTGGAAGGAAGCGCATCGGCGCGGCATGACAGGCGAGGGGCAACGCTCCGACGAAGACCGTTTCGATCGCGCCGACGGTTCAGTGCAGTGGGTCCGGTGGGAGATCATCCCCTGGCGGGCCGGCGACGGCACCGTGGGCGGCATCGTCCTGTTCGCCGAAGACATTTCGCACCGGAAGGAGACCGAGGAGCGGCTTCGCCTTGCGGCGAACGTCTTCACGGGCGTGCGCGAAGGCATCGTGATCACCGATCGCACGGGGACGATTCTGGATGTCAACGACGCGTTCAGCCGCATCACCGGGTACGCGCGCGAAGAGGTGCTGGGAAAGAATCCGCGGCTGCTCAAATCCAACCTGCAGAGCAGGGAGTTCTACGAGGGGATTTGGGAATCCCTCAGCCGGGAAGGTCATTGGACGGGGGAACTCTGGAACCGAACGAAAGGCGGGGACATTTACGCGGAGATGCTCACCATCAATGCGATCCGCAACGCGAGCGGCGAGGTGGAACAGTATGTGGGGCTGTTCAGTGACATCACGGAGATCAAGGAGCACAAGCAGGAGCTTGAGCGCGTCACGCATTACGACGCGCTAACAGGCCTTCCCAATCGCGCGCTGTTCGCCGACAGGCTTCGCCAGGCCATGGCTCATGCGCACCGGAACAGGAATCTGCTGGCCGTCGTCTATTTTGACCTGGATGGATTCAAAAGCATCAACGACCGCTATGGCCATGCAACCGGCGATGGCCTTTTGACGGCGCTGGCCTTCAGGATGAAGCGCGCCCTGCGCGACGGCGATACGCTGGCCCGGCTCGGCGGAGACGAGTTTGCCGCCGTGATCCTCGATCTGGACAGCAACAAAGCCTGCACGCCGACGCTGAACCGCCTGCTTGCGGCGGCATCCGAGGAGGCCCAGATCGGCGAGGCCGTGCTGCGCGTTTCAGCCAGCGCCGGAGTAGCCCTTTATCCGCAGGTGGAGGACGTTGACGCCGACGTGCTTCTGCGCCAGGCTGGGCAGGCGATGTACCAGGCCAAGCTGGCCGGTCGCAACTGCTTCAGCATGTTCGATCCCAGCCAGGACCTGATTGTCCGCGACCGGCACGAGAACATCGAGCACATCCGCCAGGCATTGGCTGCCCGGCAGTTCGTGCTCTTTTACCAGCCCAAAGTGAATATGCGCACCGGCAACGTGGTGGGAGCTGAAGCCCTTATCCGCTGGCAACACCCGGAGCGCGGACTGTTACCGCCAGGCATGTTTCTTCCCGTGATTGAAGATCACCCGCTGGCTGTCGAGCTGGGCGAATGGGTAATGGAGACCGCGCTCAAGCAGATGGAATCGTGGCTGTCGGAGGGCTTCGATCTGCCCGTGAGCGTGAACGTCAGCGCGATCGAGCTGCAGCAACCGGATTTCGCCGATCGCCTGCGCGCACGGCTTGCAACGCACCCGCAAGTGAAGCCGTCGGACCTGGAACTGGAAGTGGTGGAAACCAGCGCGATGCAGGATGTGGTGCGAACCTCGCAGGTCCTGGCGGCCTGCCGGGAGATCGGCGTATCGATCGGCCTCGACGATTTCGGCACAGGCTATTCCTCGCTCACCTATTTAAAGCGCCTGCCCGCCAATGTGCTCAAGATCGACCAGAGCTTTGTGCGCGACATGCTGGATGAACCGGAGAACCTGACGATTCTGGAGGGCGTTTTGGGGCTGGCGGCGGCGTTCAACAGACAGGTGATAGCGGAGGGTGTGGAGACTGCGGAACACGGCTTGATGCTGCTGCAAATGGGCTGCGATCTGGCCCAGGGGTTCGGCATTGCGGCTTCAATGCCCGCGCATAAGTTCCGCGCATGGGCAGCCGAGTGGCGTCCCGATCCGCGCTGGTGCGAAGTGCCGTTAGTGCGCGCGGAGAACGCGCCGGTGCTGTCCGCCACAGTGGAGCACCGCGCCTGGCTGGGGGCACTTGAGGCCTACATGCTGGGCAAACGCGCCGTTCCGCCGCCGATCGATGCCAGCCAATGCCGGGTGGGCGCGTGGCTGAATGGTCAGAAGCAGTCAGCGCGCGGAACGAATTCGGCGATTCAGGCCATTGAGAGTCTCCATGGGCAGCTACACGATCTGGCGGCCGAGATCCTCGCGTCTCACACCGAGGGCTCGGATTCCGCGGGGCTGGCCCGTCTTCGCCAACTGCACTACTTGCAGGACAAGTGCCTGAAGCGTCTGAAGACCTTCGCCTGATCCTGCTCTTCCAAACAAGATAGTGGATGCGCGAAATCGCCGCAGTTGAATGGGCCTGCTGCGGCTTTAGCGATGGGCCGCTGTGGCATTCGCCAGAGCTTCTTCGGGAAGAGCCTGCGGTTCTCGCAGCGTGAGTACGGGGCAGCGCGCGTGGGCGAGCACGCGATAGACGGTGCGGTCGCGGGTCAGATTTTCCAGGGCCACGCTGTGCGTGGCGCCGAGAACGATCAGGCCGGCGCGCCGCTCGGAAGCCAGAGCCAGAATCTCGATGGATGGATTGCCGTGAGCGACGACCGGCTCGACGGCGGAGCAGCAGCGAGCGCCGGTTTCCTCGGCCAGGATGCGCAACTCGACCATGGCGGACGAATCCAGCCCGGTGGGCATGTGTTTGCGCTGCATCACTTCGACAGGCGGAAGCACGTGGAGCAGAATCAGTTTTGCATTCTGGGTGGCGGCTATCTGGCAGGCAAGCGCTGCGCTCGGGCGAGAGGTCTCTCTGAGTGTGGTGGCGTGAAGGACGACGCGTTCCTCGCCCCTGGCCACCGGGAGATGAGCCTCGGGTCCCACGGTCATGACCGGGAGGTAGACCGAGCGCAGCACTTGCTCTGCAACGGAGCCTAGGAGCAGCTTGCCAATCTTGCTCCGGCTCCGTGTCCCGAGCAGCACGCGGTCGGCCTGGAATTGACGGACGGCGGCTGCAATCTGCTGTGTGGGGTGGCCCTCGCGCACCAGCGCGTCGCAATGGATGCCGCGGCGAGTGGCTACTTCACACCATGGCCGCAGCATCTCGTGCGCGGTTTCGAGTGCGCTGGCCGTGTCGTAGTAGGGCATTCCCGAAGCGTCTGCGGCGATGAGCGCGGACGATGAAAGAACATGAAGAAGAGTCAGGCGCGCCCCGGTTTCACCCGCCTGTTCTAGGGCAAACGGCATGAGATGATCCAGATCGCTTAAGTCGGTGGCGACAAGAATCGTGGCTGGATGCGTCCAGCGGCCCAAATCGGAAGCCCGCATGGCGAACACCTCACACCCGAAAGAGTGTCACCGGGTAATGGGCCGGGATGTGCCGGAGCGCACTATGGAATGTGATTTAAATCACTTTCCGGCCGTCAAATGGTCCCAAAAACAGGCTCTTAATTACCCTCGAAGACTCGTACCGCCCCGGCTTTATCGTTGCGCAGGTATGGCCCGATAAAAAAGCTTTAAGGCTCGCAGTGAGCGGGCTCGAAAAGGTGAGGACTGTCTCATGCGGGCTGAGCTCGACGAGGCGTCACTGGTAAAGGCCAACGCCCAGCTCTGGGAGCCGATGATCGCCATGCGGTTGGAGCCGGTGGCAGGCTCCGAGGAGTTCTGCGTGGGGCCGGGGCACCTGATCGGCAGCGTGAGCCTTTACGGTCTGTGGAAAGGACGCATTGAGGTGCGCCTGGCCGCGGGATTGGCCCTGGCCGGCACCGCAGCCATGCTGATGCAGCCCGTGGAAACAGTTACCGAGGCCGATGCGCTCGACGCGACGAAGGAGATCGCCAACATGATTGGGGGAGTCATCAAGTCGTCGCTGCCCAAGCCTTGCACCTTGAACGTGCCTGAATCCTCAGTAGCGACGGACGGACTCTGCATGCCGCCGCGCATGGACGACGTTTTGTCGGTGGCCTTTCGTCACGACACGGGAGCGCTACTGCTGCGCGTGTGGGAAGAGGCGTGCGGATAGTACCGCTGCCGCCGGAAGATGAACGCTTACAATCGCCTCATGCTGTTTGCCGTGCTCACCATCTCCGACCGCTGCTCGCAGGGGCTGATGGCCGACACCGCGGGTCCGGCGGTGGCCGCGCTGCTCACCCGCGAGTGGCCGCAGGCGGAGATTCGAACAGCGCTCTTGGGTGACGATGAGGACGCGATTGTGGCGTCGCTCGAAGAGCTGGTCCGCGTGAATGTGGAACTGGTGCTGACCGTGGGCGGCACCGGCCTGGGCCCGCGCGACCGGACGCCCGAGGCCGCGCGGCGCGTGATCGATCGCGAAGCGCCGGGGCTGGCCGAGGCGATGCGCGCGAAGGGAGCGGAGAGTAATCCCTATGCGCGACTCTCACGCGGCGTAGCGGGACTGCGGGCGAGCACGCTGATCGTGAACCTGCCCGGCAGCCGGCGCGGCGCCGAGGAGAGCCTGGAGGCGATTCTGGCCTTGTTGCGTCATGGGCTCGAGGTCATGGCCGGAGCGCAAAATCATCCATAGCGGAAACGTGCAAGCAGGTCGACTCGGGGGCGCTCTTCCGGGATTCTGAAGCTCAGTGGCTGTGCGAATGCTCATGCGAATGGCCGCGCTTCGAATCGAGCGCATGCGTGGGCACGCTCATCACCAGGCGGCCGTGCTCGACGCCTTTCAGGCCGATGATCAGGTCTGCAAACTGCTGCACGCGGCCCGCTTTACCGTGGACGATCAGCACTTCGAGGCAGGAATCATGGTCCAGATGCGCGTGGCTCGTCGAGACAACCAGGTCGTGATGTTTGTGCTGGGCTTCGGTCAGCTTCTCGGTGACCCCGAAAGCATGGTGGTTGTAGATGAGAGTGACGGTGCCGACGACGGTCGCATCGGGTGAGGCAGTCTGCTCCCGCACCAGCCGGTCGCGAATCAGGTCGCGAAAGGCTTCGGAACGGTTCGTGTATCCGCTCTTCTCAATGGAGCGGTCGAACCGCTTCAATAGCTCCGAATCGAGGGCAATGCCGATTCTGCTTAGCTCTCCCATGCGCGCTCCTGCGTGAAGTTCATGTCCATCGGAAGGAACAGAATAGCGCGATGAGAGGGTTCGTGCCACGAGAGCAACGTCACGGTTGCTGAGCAGCCTTGAGAAGCTCAGCCAGCTCATGAATATCTCCTGGATTGGCGTCGCTGACCAGCAGAATACGAAGGTCGGCGCTGCGCGTTGATTCGATGTTGAAGCCCTTTTCGCGTGCTGATGCCGGAAAGGTTCCACTTAGGGCGAACTTCCAATCGCCCTGAAGTATAAAGACAGAAATCTGATGTTTGCCGGATGCGCAGAGAAGTTGTGCACCTGGCGCGTGGTTGAAGTAGACGAGTTTGCCGCCGAGCAGCCGGAATGGGGAGTTTTCAAGCTCCGGAAGATTAAACGAGAAGGGCAGCTTGCCCTGGAACCAGGGCTTGACGGTGTGACGGTCAGTTGAAATCACGTCGACTGGATTAACGCTCGCCAGTGTGGTGACGTGAAGATCAACGAGCTCGGCAAGAGCCTGCTGCCGCTGCGCATGCCACTCCCAAACCGACGACCCGGCCAGAGCAATGAGGATCGCTGCCGCGACGGCGAGACCCGGAATCCAGAGGTCGCCAAAGAGCCGCTTACGACGGCTTGGCATCCCTTGCGCAATTCGAGAGCGGAACTCGGACGAGGGTGCGAATCGCGCCGCGGCCGCAGCTTTGGTGGCGTGCTTGAGCTTGAGACGGTGCAGCGCTTCAGCGGCGCAGGATGGACAAACGCGCAGATGCTCTTCAAGCTGGTTGAGCTCTTCCGGCGGGAAACTATCGTCGATATAGGCGTCAAGCCGTTCACGCCATGTGTCGCACGTCATCGTTTGACCCCCTCGGAAGCGGCAGTTAACAAGCCACGCATGGCTTTGCGAGCGCGGGAAAGCCTCGACATGACAGTGCCCATCGGCACTCCGAGAGCCTGGGAAATCTCTTGATAGCTCATCTCTTCAACGTCCGAGAGCAGGATGACCTCACGAAAGTCGATCGGCAAAGATTCCAACGCGGATCGAATCGCGCTCTGTTCGTGGCGAACCAGTAGAATCGACTCCGGAGTTTCGAGTGTTGCCGGTTCCGGCAGTGCATCGTCTTCGCTATCCAGTGAAGCCGTAGCTTTCAATCCCGTCTGCGATGTGAGAAACGTGTTGCGGAGAATCCTGTAGATCCAGGCGCGGAAGTTTGTTCCCTGCTGGTATGACGAGAATCCCCGCAGCGCCTTCAACATTGTTTCCTGGACCAGGTCTTCGGCGGCCACTCGGTCGCCAATAAGCCAGCACGCAAAGTTGTACAGCTGGGCGAAATAGGGCATTGCCAGCTCTTCAAATAGTCCGGAATCGCCAGAAGGTTTGGCCACAGCCAGAACAGTGTACCTCGCGTGCTCACGAATCCCAGGGGAGCCAGCGATACGGCTCCACGCCTGACGCGTCCTCTCCGAAACCCGCCGCAAAAGGCCATTTGGGTCGTTGCGGAAAAAGTATCTCTACGTACCGGCGTTGCGCGACACCGGAATCGGTCAGTTTCATCACCCGGCGGCAAGAGCAGCGGCCCGGCTGGAAGGTTGCTGGAGCCCTTCACTCCGAGCCGCTCGCGGCTTGCGGAAAAGCAGCGCGTCGAGTGACCATTTTCCGGGCCCGTTGATGAGCAGAAACGCGGTTACGAGAATCTGCGCATAATCGGCCCGAATCTCATGCAGAACTGCCCAGATGCCGATTTTCGGCGGGGCTGGGGGCAAAGGCAGCGGCGAGGTGCCGAGAAGAATCGAGATCTTGGTGGTTAGGATGGCGACGATCATCTCGATGATGAAGGGTACAGCAATGAGGCGCGTCGCGAGGCCGGTGAGCAGCAAGAGACCGCCGACGATTTCAAGGCCGCCGACGAAGTTGGCGGAAAATGCCGGGTAGGGAATGCCGAGTTTTGTGAAACGGCCAACTCCCTGATTGGTATAGACGAACTTCAACAGTCCCTCCCAAAAGAAGACGCCGCCTGCCATAAGACGCAAAAGCAGAATGGACCGCCGACCGTCGGTTGGGGGATGGGTAAGCCATGCAATAAGGTGCTTCATGAATTTCTCCTCTCACTGCATAGAACTGCTCAGCGAAGAAAATATTCCCGCGGGGCGAAGATATTCCTGGAAAAGCAGAGCGACGCCCCGTTGGGGGTGCATGTGCCCGAGAGTCGACGCGAGACTACTGCGGCGTGATCAAGTGGTGGGCGATGGCGAAGAGCGCCAGCTCCAGGCGCGTGGAGACGCCGGTCTTGTCGAAGATATTCGAGAGATGGCGCTTAACCGTCTCTTCGCTGAGCGTGAACTGTTTGGCGATGTCGCGGTTGCTGCAGCCCTCAACGATGCAGCCCACAACCTCGAGCTCGCGCGGCGTGAGGCCATAGGTTTTGCGCTGCGGCAGGGCGGCCTGCTGCATCAGTTCGTGCAGAGCCGAGACCAGGTTGACGACGCGCTTGCCGCCGATCCAGTAGTCGCCCGCATGAACGGTGCGGATGGCGGTCTGCAGGTGGCTGGCGAGTGCGTCTTTGAGCACGATGCCGCGCGCGCCGATCTGCAGGGCCTCGATGATCTGCTGCGTGGTGATGGTCGACGTGAGAAGCAGGATTTTGGCTGTGGAGGGGCCGCTCATGATGGCGCGCATAGCCTCAAGGCCCGGCAGGCGCGGCATGGCGACGTCGAGAAGTAGAACATCGGGCTGCAGCTCGAGGGTCTGCGTGATGGCTTCGTCTCCATCGGTGGCGTCGCCCACCACATCAAAGCCATCGTTCTTGGTCAGCATGTTGCGCACGCCGATGCGGACCACAGGGTGATCATCCGCCAGCACGATTCGAATCAATCGTTCCATCACTGCCACACGCCTCCAGCAGGCCCAATCCACACGCAGAGAAACGCGAAGGATCAGGCAGGCAATTCAGCATCCAGCATACGCTCCAACCCTCGGGCGGCGGCACGCAAATCGTGGAGCAGAACGGCGCTGTTATCCAATTGGTTATCCTTCGAGTTGAGCGATGTTGCCTCCAAAAGCGCGCCCAGGCGGGCGGCCTGAAGGGCTCCGGCCATGCCGCAGCCCCCTTTGATGGCGTGCCCAATGCGGCGAATCTCCGCGGCGTCGCCGTTGGCGATCGCTGTTCCCAGCGCTTCAATCCGCCCGCTGAGGTCGGCGACGACGACGGAATAGATTTGCCGCACCGCGGACTCGGGCATCACCCTTCGCAGCTGTGCGAGAACCTCGACGCTGACCACGGGCTCATTGGGATCGAGCAGCGTGGGAGACGCTTCGGGTTGATTGCCGTCGAGCAGCTTACTCAGGCCTTCGGCATTGAAGGGCTTGAGCAGAAAACCGTCGGCCGCATTGGCCACGTCAGGCGGCGCGTCACTGCCGCTGATGGTGAATATCCGGGCCTTCGTACGGCCGCGAAGCTCCGCAATCAATTTCAATCCGCTCAGGCCAGGCATCTGCGCATCCATCAGGATCACGCCCGGCCGGAACGTTTCATTGGCGAGCATATTCAGCGCGGCATCCCCGGTCTCGGCTGTGTGGACAGTGAACCCGGACATGGTGAGCACAGTGGCCGCCACTTCACGGCTGACCAGGTCGTCGTCGATGAGCAGGACAACGGGAAGTTGTCTTTTCGGGGAGCGCTCGAGCATGCATCTAGTTTGCATCCGCGGCGCTCTCGTGAGGAGAGAAATCTTCAGGGCGGTAATCGCTCTGGTTCAGCCGCGGATTGCCGGGCAATCTCGGTGGTGCAATCGGGCCGCCTCGAAACCGGCTTAATGCGCGCTTGCGGCAGGCTCCGGCATTCCCAGGGCCGTGGACGCTGGCAGGTCCTGGCCATTCTGCCAGCCGTAAATTGCTCCCGAGAACTGCTCTCCTCGTTGCTGCCACCGCTCGATCTCAAGGTCGTAGCGGACGGTAACGTTGTTGAGCCAGTAAGGGCGACTCTCAGCCAGCCACACCTGGCTGTACTCGCTTTTCAAGGCAGAGTAGGCGTCGCGCAGGTCCTGGCACCGGCCATTAGCACCGCTGATTTCGCTGAGCAGAGTGTTGGTGGCAGAGCTTTGTGCCTTGTCGTGCTGCTGCGTGACGGCCTCGGCATATGCCGCAGGAATCTCCTGCGCAAGCTCGAATTTCAGGCCAATCAGATCCAGCCGGCGCGCGCCCAGATCCATCGCCGTGAGCGCATCGGGCTCGCTGAGCTTGGGATTGTCGTGGCGCGCCTGTGCCACCAGAACGATCGCCTGCTCTGCGTGCAGGCGCAGATCGTGCGCAACGGGCAGGAGCTTCGGTGCAACCGCTTGCCCCTCCGCGCTCCACGGATCGAGCCAGAACAGCGCATCGCTGGTCAGGCCCGTCTTCGCGTCGGCCAGATCTCCTTGTGCGGCCATCAGCTCTTTTTCCGCGCTGTCGATCTTGCCGCTCGAGTCGAGATGAAAGGCCGCGCCGTAGGCTTCCTGGTAATCGGCGATGGAACTCTGGCCGCTCTGCCACGCGGCTGCGGCGCCAAAAAGCACGCCGTACCAATCCATATTGAAGAGGCCCTCGCCATCGTCGTTCCAGACCGTTGTGAGCGCGCCGGTCGATCCGAGCCTCTGCCCGGTGGCGATGAATCCCTGAATGTTCCACAGGGCCGTTTTGTCCTGCGGGTAGACTTCGTTCCAGTTCGAGTCGCCGGGAGAGACCCATGTCTCGATGCCGTTCTTCGCGAACGGCGCAATCAGCTTGTCAAAGCCTGTCTGGGCCGAGTATTCCCAGGGCACGGCGATCATGTCCTTAGGCAAGCCGGCAACAGCGTCAGGATTGGCGTCGCCAATGTCACCCCAGAAAAGCAGGCGGCGATTCAGCGGCGCAAGCGCATCGTGAATCTGTTTGACGAAGGCAACGTAGACTGGCCCGTATCCTTGCAGCGCGACCGCGTCGTGCGTTCGGCCTTGGCCGAGGTCGAAGGTTTCGTCGGCGCCAATGTGGATGAAGGGCGACGGAAACTCCTGTGCAACTTCGGCAAACCAATCCTTGATGAGCGGCAGCGTGCCATCCTGGCCCGGCGCGAGCATATAGCCGTGAGGGGTCTCAACCTGATCCTGATAAAACTCCCACTTGAGCACATGGTGCAGATGGCCGAAGGACTCCTGGTCGGGCACGATGGTGACGTGATACTGCCGGGCATAGGCGACCAGTTCCGCGGCCTGCGTGGGCGTGAGCGAGCCGCCGACGGGCGCAGCCAGCGGATGATCTGGATAGAGGAGCGTGTGTTCGAAATACGGCGAATAGATGTTGATCTTGAACGAAGCCAGCACGCGGATCTGATGCTTCTGAAAGTCGAGCGTCGGAAACGGGCCGCGGGAGAGATCGTCGCTGATGCCGCGATATTGCATGGCTGGCCAGTCGCGCACCGTGCCCGTGGAAATCACGCGCGGCGCTCCGGGCAAGGGCAGCAACTGCTTCAAGGTCTGCACGCCGTAAAAGACGCCCGCGCCGGTTGCGCCGATGATGGCTGCCTCGTGCGGCCCGATGACCAGGACGTATCCTTCCGACTCCATCGTCGGTTCGAAGGCAAGGTTGTTGCCTGCGAGGCCTGCCTTCGCGACGTCTGACCCGTCGCGGAGAAGCGTGATGCGATACGGCGGTTGTGCTGCGGCGTGCGGCCCATCTGCAGCGGGCGGCACGCGTTTCAATGCGTCCTCAAGATCGCGCGCGGCAAATTCGTCCTCTGCGTCGTGGCCGGGAACGGCGACGAGAATCTTATCCGGCAATTCCGTGGTTTGCCCAAGATGTGCTTCGCGCGGCTCGGGAAGAAGGGCAAGCTTGGTCTGCGCGGCGCCGGTCGCTGCGCCGGCAAAAAGCGCCGTGAGAGCCACGCGTGCCAGAGAGATCGAGGTCAATCGAGTGAAACTTAGCAACTCAAGACCACCTTCGGCTCGAGGTTTTCGAGCTCTGATTTGCGATGCGACCATTGTAGACTGGTGCATCGCGCGATTCTGTCTGCAAGGAACCGGAGCGAGCAGGCGGTATTCCGATGAGCGAGAGGAAGACATTCCCGTGAACTCCGCCGAATTGCCGAATGCGATTACCTCCGGCGGAATGCGCCGATACAACGCATTCCTGCTTCTGGTGGCCGGCCTGGGCGGACTGCTCTATGGCATCGACGTCGGCATCATCGGCGGCGCGGTGCCCTATCTGCAGGCCACGTCGGGCCTGACTCCATCGCAGCTTTCGTTCATCGTGGCGGCGGTGCTGCTGGGTAGCGTGTTCTCCACGCTATTCTCCGGTCTGCTGGCCGACTGGATGGGCCGCAAGCCACTGATGATCGTGAGCGGGTGCGCGTTTGTGGTGAGCATTCCGGTGATTGCGCTCTCATCCGGCTATGGGCCGTTGCTCTTCGGACGGTTGCTGCAGGGCGCGAGCGGCGGGCTGATCGGCGTGGTGGTTCCGCTTTACCTGGCCGAGTGCCTCGCGGCATCGAACCGCGGCAGAGGCACCGCGGTCTTCCAGTGGATGCTGACACTGGGCATTGTGGCCGCAGCGCTGATGGGCATGTACTTCAGCTATCGCGTGGACGCCGTGGCGAAGCTGGGCGACGCCGCGGCGCTCTTCCGCTTCAAGGGCCACGCGTGGCGAAGCATCTTCTGGGTTTCGCTGCCGCCGGGCGTTGTGTTTCTGCTGGGCAGTTTGTTCGTCACCGAGTCGCCGCGATGGCTCTTCCGTCGAGGGCGAAAGGATCAGGCGCTGACCGCTTTGCTCAAGTCGCGCAGCGCTGAGCAGGCCGCGCTGGAACTTGAGGAGATGGCGGCAACGGCGCATGCGGCGAAGGCAGGGCTGCAAGTTCGCGATTCGCTGCTGCGACGCAAATACGCAATTCCATTCCTGCTGGCCTGCGTGATTCTGTTCTGCAACACAGCTACGGGCGTGAACTCGATCATCGGCTACAACACAGGCATCCTGCTGCAAAGCGGGCTGAGCGATCTCGCCTCGCATTGGGGCTACGTAATCTTCACCGTTGTGAACTTTCTCGCGACCATGATCGGCATCGCGCTGGTCGATCGCAGGGGGAGAAAATTTTTGCTCGTCATGGGCACGAGCGGCGTGATCGTCGCACTGGCCTCGGTGGCATTGCTGTTCAGGTCGACGGAAAAACTGAGCGTGGATTGCCGCGACGCCGTGCAGGCGCTGGTTTCGCCAAGCCAGGAGCTTGCGCTGCGCTTCGATTCGGCCGCGGCGAGCAGGCTGCTGGCGGCGCAGGACGATAACGCGCAGGGCAATGCGGGCCTGACCGATGCAGTCCGGGGAATCGACAGCAATCGCGCGTCGCTGGCCATCATTTACTCCTACGGCCGCTTTACCGCGGCCACAAGTTTCGTGCGTTCGGACGATGCGGCAGCCGCGCCGATTAAAATCGCGCGCGCAAGCTGCGTGCCCGGAAACAGAATTGAAGCGCTTTTCCGGAATCCCTTCGCCGATCTCGCGGCCGCGCGGACGGCTCCGCTCATGATTCAGAAAGCGCTCGTCGGCCGCGTGCCCGAAGCTCGGCACGGCTGGCTCGTGGCGCTCGGACTTTACGTGTTCATGGCGTTCTTTGCGCTCGGTCCCGGCGTTGTGGTGTGGCTCGCGCTCAGCGAGCTGATGCCCACGCGCATCCGCTCGAACGGAATGAGCATCGCGCTCGTGATCAACCAACTCGTCTCGACCACGCTGGCTGCAATCTTTCTGCCTTTCGTGAGCAAGCACGGATACTCGCAAATGTTCTTCCTCTTCGCCGGCTTCACGATTGTCTACTTCCTCGTGGCGGCGTTCTTCCTGCCGGAGACGAAAGGCAAAACGCTCGAAGAGATTGAAGCGCATTTCGAAGGCAGCCAGTCAACAAGTTAGCTAGTTAGCAAGTCAGCCAGTCGGTGAGTTAGCAAGTTGGCAAGTTAGCAAGTTTGCTAGTTAGCGAGTTAGTAAGTTAGCAAGCTAATTGCGAGCAGTTTTCGGCGATTTCAGCGATTCTTCAAAATCGACTGTTTTTGGGCAATTTTGGGCGATTTTCAGAAATCGATCTTTTTGCCGCTATCCTTTTTTATTTGAGTGATTTAAGCGACGAATACCCGTCATTTTCCTTCATTCCACAGTTTCACAGTTTCACAGTTTCACAGAATGGCATGGGGGGGTGGGGTAAAAGCAGGCACCAGGGATTAGGGAAAAGGGAATAGAGAAGCAGAAAACAAGGGAGCGAGGGAGCAAGGGAGCGGGGCCGGGGGAGTTGCGAGGAGTCGACAGCGAACGGAGGCCTGGTTGAACGTGCATGGTCTAAGTATGCGCCGGAAGGCGGAATTAATCGGCAAACTTGGCCGCGGAAATTTGCTCGTGTTTTCAGCGGGTTGCGAGGCGGGAAATCGATAGAGCGCTTGACAAAAAAGCGGAGGGCGGCGGCTCGGGCTCTTTGCTGATGCTCGGGGGGCAGCTTTCACGGGCCGGGTTCTTTCGCCCCTACGGGGCTGGGAGGTTCTTGAGGCACCGCGTCCCAGGGCTCGCGCCCTGGGCTATCTTCTTCCCTCCCTCCGGGAGGGCTGTGGCGATCCCGACGGTTGTGCGATCCCAGGTCCCCAAAGCGGGACCTGGGGCACCCGGCGACGAGTTGCGATTGTACGCTAAGGACAAGGCGAAGAATATGGCGAACACGATGGATGAACTGATGCTTGAGGCTCCGGCGATTCTCGCGGAACTTATGAGGGAATTCGTGCGTAGGGGCGACGAGGAATATCGTAAAGATCCGAAGTCTCAGATTTCGGCTTGTTTCTCCTTGGCAATTCGCAGCTGTTCGCTTCTTAGTGGCGCGTTGATGGTTCTCAAACCCCAGACTCGGGATAGTTTGGAAGTGCTTACGCGGAGCTTCCTCGAATCCCGTGATCTCCTTATGACGTTCCGGTTCGGCCATAAGGGTACGAGGGACAAAATTGCGTATTGGCTTGCAGGAAAAGTTGATAATTCCTGGAAGGCAGACCACAAGAAGTGTGAGGAATTCCTCGCAAAGCTTGGTCATGCCGATTCGGAGTTCGCGAAGCGATGGAGCATGATCACGACTCTCGCGCATCCCACCTGCTACGCAGCTCAGAACTCGGTTTCATGCGCGACGCTTTGGGCGGCTGACCCACCCCGCTCGGAAGGCTACGAGACAATGATGGAGCCGAAGGTGGCCGACTTCCTCACGAGCATCGCAACACTAATCGTGATTGCCACCTATGACTTTCCAGAGCTTATCTCGCTTGGGTGCGATTTGAACCGAATGCCGGAGATCGATCAGTTTCGCGGTGATGTTTTTAGAGTTGCAGTTCCGATACTCAATAAGAATCACCACGGCGATCTGCCGCCTAATAGCTACAGGGCGTAGCCGAACCACGGCGTTGCACCTCGCACAAACAGCAAAGGCGTCCGCTGCGGCGGGGGAAACCTGGGTACCCGGCGACATTCTGGTAATCTGCGAATTGACACCAAGACGGGGCGGATATGGGATGCTTCGACAGCCTTGATGGATTTACCCTTAATGATTTCGGCGATCATCACGAGCAGCGCCTTCGGGACCTTGTATCGCCAGTGTTCCCTGCATATGAGATCTTTTGGCGCAGGTATGTTGTTCCGCTGACCAACCGCATCGACCCCAACTTCTCATTCGCAAAAGACCGTGATCCATGGATCCGGCTGCGGCCAGATGTGCCTGCGAGGCAAGAAAAGCTCGCCATGCACCATTATTCGGTGTTCTATTACTTGGGCCGCGCGGCCGAACGGATAAGCTCCGGTGAGTGCGAATATCCAGAGGATGTCTTTTCTCTTCTTGACGCCTGCGGCGACAACGCACGTGAATTCTGCGCGCTCGCGAGGGAAATCCTTCGCGATTTCGGGCAACCGTTTGACTTTCTCCCAACGCGGAAAGATCACCTTTGCTGCTCCGCAGACCGTTAGAAGCCGAATGAGCACCGAGGCGGGCTCGTCGAGGCTCAGGAATATCGAGACACCATTCTGCACAATCCTGTGCTGGGCCGCGGCGTCCATGTTTCGCGACAGTTCTTACCGAGGCGAGAATTTCTTGGGGAAGTGAAGCTTTCCTGGACGAGGGCAGCACTTCTCACATCTGAACAATTGGTCGAGTCGAAATCACTCTACGCCAGGCTGTTCAGTGAGGCCGCGGCCTTTCTCCAGGAGACGTGGGAACGGTTAATTCAAAAACTCGACGCCGTTCGAGAAGGGGACAAATTCAGAAAACAGTGGTCCATTCGCGAGGAGTTCCTGCCCACAATACCTGCTCCCGATTTGTCGAGGTTCGTTAGAATAACGGCTGATTCTAGCGCCGTTTCATCCGCTTCGCCGCCTTGTAGCGGTGCGATCGTCAACACTGCCTTCGCCCTAGAAGAGCTTGAGCGGCTGAATAAGGGCTAGGGCGAGCCCACGCTCGTTCTTTAGTCCTCCTTCGCTCTACCGGATTCAAGGGTTCCATCCTCGGCAGGTTTCATTTCGCAAAGTTAAGCACAAACACCAAGGGCGCCCGCGATGCGGACGCCCTTGTTGTCTGGGAGAGGATTGAAGACCACCCCACGGACGAAGACCCGTCCGCGGGGGCCCCGGCAAGTTACTTGCTGCTGCCCTGGACGCCGAGCTTCTCTTCAAGCGCGGCCTGCGCTGCGGCCAAACGCGCCGTGAGCAGCCGGAACGGTGAGCAGGAGACGTAGTTGAGGTCGATCTTGTGGCAGAACTTGACGGACTCTGGATCGCCGCCATGCTCGCCGCAGATGCCGACCTTGAGCTTCGCCCGCGTGTTGCGGCCCTTAGCCACGGCCATCTTGACCAGTTGACCGACGCCCGCCTGATCGAGGGTCGAGAAGGGGTCATGCTTGAAGATGCCGAGCTTGAGATAGGCCGGCAGGAAGTTGTTGATGTCGTCGCGCGAGATGCCGTAAGTCGTCTGCGTGAGGTCGTTGGTGCCGAACGAGAAGAACTCGGCTTCTTCGGCAATTTGATCTGCCGTGAGGGCCGCGCGCGGCAGCTCGATCATGGTGCCCACCATGTAGTCGACCTTCGTCTTTTTCTCGGCGAAGACTTCGTCGGCTACGCGGCGAACGATTGCGGCCTGGTTGCGCATTTCCTCGATTGACCCGATGAGCGGGATCATGATCTCGGGGTGCGGATTGCCCCCCTTGGCCTTGACCGCGACCGCGGCTTCGACGATGGCGCGCGCCTGCATCTCGGTGATCTCAGGGAACGTAATGCCGAGGCGGCATCCACGCAACCCGAGCATCGGGTTCTGCTCGTGCAGCTCTTCAACGCGAGCAAGCAGCGGACGAAGCTCCTTGAGCTTGGGCGAGCGAGGCTTGGTGTCTTCAAGGTGCTGAATTTCGACCAGCAGGTCTTCACGTTTCGGCAGGAACTCGTGCAGCGGCGGATCGATGGTGCGGATGGTGACCGGGAGCGACCCCATCGCCTTGAAGAGGCCGACGAAGTCGGCGCGCTGCATAGGCAGCAGTTTCTTGAGCGCGGCGCGACGATCCTTTTCGTTGTCGGCCAGGATCATGGTGCGCATGTGCTCAATGCGGTCCTCAGCAAAGAACATGTGCTCGGTGCGGCACAGGCCGATGCCTTCAGCTCCGAATGCGATGGCGTTTTTGGCGTCGCGAGGAATGTCAGCGTTGGCGCGAACGTGCAGACGGCGAACCGGATCGACCCAGCTCATGAACTTGACGAGATCTGGATCGTTGGGCTGCGCATCGAGCGTCTTGAGCCGGCCGGCAATGACGCGGCCGGTGGTTCCGTCGAGAGAAATATAGTCGCCCTGCTTGAAGGTCTTGCCCTTCACGCGGAGCTCTTTATTGGCTTCGTCAACGACGCAGTCGCCGGCGCCGGCCACGCAGCACTTGCCCATGCCGCGGGTGACGACAGCGGCGTGCGAGGTCATGCCGCCGCGCGAGGTCAGAATTCCGTCAGCCACTTCCATGCCGGCGATGTCCTCGGGGGTGGTTTCGCCGCGGACGAGAATGACGGACTTGTAAGCGCCGCTGTTGTGCTGCTTGACCGCCTCTTCAGCGGTGAAGACAATTTGGCCGACAGCCGCGCCGGGCGAGGCCGGCAGTCCAGTGGCGAGCACTTCAATCTTCTCGCCCTTTTCCACGAGCCGCGGAACCAGGAAGTCGTAAAGCTGGTTGGGCTCGACGCGGAAGATGGCTTCCTCTTGCGTGATGAGGCCCTCGCGAACCATGTCGATGGCCACGCGAACGGCAGCCAGGCCGGTGCGCTTGCCATTGCGCGTCTGCAGCATGTAGAGCTTGCCATCCTGAATGGTGAACTCGAAGTCCTGCATGTCGCGGTAGTGCTTTTCCATGCGCCGCGTGATGTCTTTCAACTGGTCGTAGACCTTCGGGTTGGCCTTTTCGAGCTCGCTGATAGGGAGCGGAGTGCGGACGCCGGAAACCACGTCCTCGCCCTGTGCGTTCATCAGGTACTCGCCGAAAAAGACGTGCTCGCCGGTGGCGGGATTGCGCGTGAAGCCAACGCCCGTGCCGGAGCTTTCGCCCAAGTTGCCGAAGACCATGGCTTGCACGTTGACGGCGGTGCCGATGCTGTCGTCGATGTGATTGATGCGGCGGTAGGTCTTGGCGCGATCGTTCTGCCAGCTTCTGAAGACGGCATCGCGGGCCGCGACGAGCTGCACAAGCGGGTCCTGCGGGAAGTCTTTGCCGGTTTCCTTTTTCACCAGCTTTTTGTACTCGGCGATGATCTTCTGGAGCGCATCGGGCTGGAGGTCGTAATCGAACTTGATTTTCTTCGCGGCCTTTACACCGTCGAAGATGTGCTCGAACTTCTTCTTGGGAACGTCGAGGACCACGTCGCCGAACATCTGGATGAGGCGGCGGTAGGAGTCATAAGCAAAACGCGGATTATTGCTGCGCTTGGCCAGCGCTTCAACGGCCTGATCGTTGAGGCCCAGGTTCAGAATGGTGTCCATCATGCCGGGCATGGAGAACTTGGCGCCCGAGCGGACTGAGACCAGCAGCGGATTTTCGCCCAGGCCGAGCTTCTGGCCCTGCAACTTTTCCAGCTTCTCCAGCGCATCGAGCATCTCGGTCTCGATTTGGGGGCTCAGTTTGCCGCGCATATATTCGCGGCAGGCCTCGGTCTGGATGGTGAATCCGGGAGGCACGGGCAAACCGGCATTGGTCATCTCGGCCAGGCCTGCGCCTTTGCCGCCGAGAACGTCTTTCATCTTGCCGTTGCCGTCAGCTTTGCCGCCGCCGAAGGAATACACATACTTGGTTGTTGTTGGGGTCGCCGCAGCGACCGACTGCTCCATTACGCCCTGAGCCATGGGATAAAGCCTCCCTCACTGGTTGGTTCTTGTAGGATTCCGCCGTGCGGTCCATAGGCAAGGGTAAAGGAACGGAGGCCCAGCGCGCCAATTGGAAGTTCGGAAGCGGCTGTGCGGGTTTAGCCCTGGTTATGCGACTGCGTCTAGCGGCATTCTTGTGTCGTTAGTAGGAATATCGTCCAGGGGACACATTTGCATGTGCTTTCGGTCACAGGGGGAGGGAGAGGAGGGGGAGGGTCGTTTCGAACGGGAACATTTGGTACCGCATTTTAGGACGGCGGATCGGCCTGCGGCGCGGTTGCGGAGGATTTGCGCCCGACGTCAGGCGGCGGTGGCTGGTGCAGGCGTGCCGTATCCTGAAAAGCCTTCTGCATGTTGGGACACAAGGAGCTTGTCGAGGCCCACGACAGCAAGAATCTCCGCCACATGGGGAGAGGGATTGGAGATTGTAAAGTCGTGGCCCGCCTGTCGCGCGTCGCAATAGAGCGTGATGAGAGCGGCGAGACCGGCGGCGTCGATACGCGTGACGGCTGCGAGATTGAGCGTGACGCATTGCCGGCGCACCATCGGCATGAAGCGCTCCAGCAGGGTGGCTTCGTTGCCTCTTACGATCTCCGTGATTTCGCCCGCTGCGGTGGGCGGAATTTCTGTGCAGCACATGGTGTCATTCATGGCATCCTCCTCGAGAGTGTCGCCCGTGCGGGGCGAATCATGAGGTGTCCGGTCGATCTCCCCCACCCTGAAACTTGCTCCTACGCGAGAGCTATGCTGAATTCGCGTGAGGCCCGAGGGGCCCAAGGGGATCGAACGGTACATTGAGCTATACGCAGTGGGATGGCAGGCGGTTCCCTGCCAGTGTTTGGCGGTTCCATGGGTGGTTCTTCAATGAGCAACGAGGGCCGGCTGACGGCAGAGCGGGCGCGCGCTTTAGCGCTTGAGGCGGGCTTTCAAGAGGCCGGTCTGGTGGCGCTGCCCTACGAATCCGAGGCGCGAGATGCCGCCCGCTTTCGCGAGTGGGTCGCCGCTGGCCGCGCCGGCACGATGGGCTATCTGGAACGAAGATCCGAGGACGGGCAGTTGCTGCGGGAGCGCGCGGGCATTCCCTTTCCCTGGGCGCGGTCAGCGCTGATTTGCTTTGCCAGCTATGCCTTTCCCTCAGCACCTCTCTCGACCAAAGGTTCAGAGCCGCGGAGCGGCTGGATTGCGCGGTATGCCTGGACGAGTCGCGTTTTGCCGAGCCGTTTGTTGCCGAGCGGCGGCGACGCAAAAGGCGAGCGGCGCCCCAGCGACTATCACAAAGTGCTGCTCAAGCGAATGCGCGCGGTCGAGGCGCGATTGCACCAGCAGCTTGGTGAATTCGAATCGCGCGCATACGTCGACACGGGACCGATTGTCGAGCGCGCGCTCGCGACCGCGGCTGGACTTGGCTGGACGGGGAAGAATACCTGCCTGATTCATCAGGGGCTGGGGTCGTTTGGATTTCTGGCGGTGCTGTTGACGTCCCTCGAGGTCACTCCAAAGGACAAAACACCGGAGGTGGCCGCCCTGGTTCCGGATCGTTGCGGCAGTTGCACACGCTGCATCGAGGCCTGTCCGACGAATGCGCTCATCGCTCCCTATCAGATGGATGCTTCGCGTTGCATCTCGTATCTGACCATCGAGCATAAGGGACCGATCGCGGAGGAACTCGCCGAGAACATGGGCCGGCAGGTCTTCGGCTGCGACATCTGCCAGGACGTGTGCCCCTGGAACCGGAAGGCGCTGGACAGGGCGCAGCGGGGAGGGCCGATCGCCGCAGACGCCGAACTCGAGCCGCGCGCGGAGTTGATCAATCCGGCGCTCGAATGGTTGGCCTCTCTTGACGAGCCGTCCTTCGAGCGCGAGTTCAACGGATCGCCGGTGCGCCGTGCGGGGTTCCTCGGCCTCAAGCGCAATGTGGCCATCGCCATGGGCAACAGCAGGCAGACTCAGTTTGCCGATCGCCTCGAAGCGTGGGCCACTGCGGCTGATGAAGGCCTGCGCTCAGCCGCGCAGTGGGCGCTGGGGCGATTGCACCGCGCGTGATGCGTCCGGTGCGGACTTGGCGCCTGCGCCTATTTCTCAAAGATCGACCCCGCCTCGGCTAGAATTTAGGGCAACTTCTGGAATACAACACCTTTCTTTGCCGCGGAGACATTCATGAGCGATTTGAAGGTTCTTCACCGTACCGGCGCATGCGCGCTTGCGGTCGTTATCTTGAGCTGGGCCCAGTTTCCACTGTGGATGGTTGGCAACGCGCCATCTTCCTGGTACGACGGTGCGGCGTGGGGCCACTATCTCTTCACCATCCACAACGTCGCACTCACGCGGATCCTGATGGACCTGGGAATCTATGTGGCGATCATGGTGTTTGCGGCGGGTTTCAGCCAGCTGATCCGGCAGGCACGTGCGGAGTGCGAGTGGGCAGGGACGCTCGTCTTTGGGTCGGCCGCGGTGTGGCTGGGCGTGACCCTTGTTGCCGACGGCCTTGAAGGCGGCGCCGTGCTCGATACGCTGAGCGGGCACGCCGATCCCTCGGTTGTGAGAGGGTTGACTGACGGAACGCTGCTGATTTACAACGGCTCGATTTGCTTTGCGATCACGGGCCTGTTTCTGTGGGCCGCGGGGTACTCCACATTGGCTACGAGCGTACTGCCTCACTGGACTGGCTGGCTGGCGTATATTGGCGCTGCGCTCTGCGCGGTCTGCGTTCCGGCGATGTATGGGGGACCTGCTAACTTCTCCGGGTTCTACAATCCCGCGGGATGGGGCCCAATCGTCATTGCGAATTTCCCGCCGCTGATCTGGTTTCTTGTCGTCGGAGTCTGGATGATCCGACGGCGTGAGGCCACGGCGCCAGGGAGATAGCGGGGCCGGTCGCAAAGCCCAAAGGGCTATCCTTAAGTCAGCACCTCCCTTCATCAGCGCGCGTCCAACGGGATCGGCGGAGCGCGCATCACCGCAAGAAGGCTCTGCGAGGGATTGAATCGTGTCTGATGGTTTGGAATCCGTGTCTGACGTTGCAGCCGACATCGGCGACGCGGCCGTAGCTGTGGCTGCCGCCGCCACTGGCCCCGCTGAAAAGGTCACGCACTCCAAGTGGTACCTGTGGCGCAAAAGCGGTACCGCGCTCATCGCGTATCTGCTCGACAGCGAAGTCCACACGTTTGCTTTCAGCGTTGCCGCCAACGCGATCATCTCGTTTATCCCCTTCGTCGTGCTGCTCTACACGCTGGCGCTCTCGGTCTTTCACTCCGAAGCGATGAAGGGCGTAGTGGACGACATGGTGAACTACTTCCTGCCGTCGGCCACCAAGCAGGCAGACTGGCTGGCAACGACCATCGTCAGTGAGGCCGTGCTGCCTCTTTTGAAGCATCACGGCGCGCAGGCTTTTTCGCTGGTGATGATCCTGATTGCGTGCACTGGCATTTTCCTGCCTTTGGAGGTGGCTCTCAACCAGGCGTGGGGCGTGAGCAAGAGCCGCAACTACCTTTTCAACCAGACCATCGCCGTCGGATTGGCGCTGCTGATGGTGGGACTGGGCGTGGCCAGCATGGTGGTGAACGTCAACGTGGACAAGGTGCTGGCTTTTGCTCTGGTGCACGACTCAAATAACTGGTTTTTCCGGATTCTGAACTACTCTTACGGAGCTCTGAGCTACCTTTGGCTGACCGTTTCCACCGGCGTCGCGTCGATCTTGTTCTTCTTTTCGGTGTACTACATTCTGCCCCACCGCAAGGTGCCCTGGCGGCCAGTGATGCGCACATCCATCATTACTGGAGGCGTCTGGCTGCTTTCGAGGTTCATCTATGCGGCAGTGCTGCCGCATATGGATTTGCAGTCGCTTTACGGACCGTTTTATGTTTCAGTGGGACTGCTCTTCTGGGCCTATATTTCCGGGCTGATTTTGTTCGCCGGGGCGCAATTCAGCGTGGCGCGCCTGGGAGACGCGAAGAAGTAGCGCTCGCGGGCGAGGAAAACATCGGGCAGTTGGAAAGGTTCGAAGGTCCCCTGGATTTCGGACGATTTTCCGATCTCTGACCCCTGGTCTCTGATCTCTGCTTTTTCGCTTTGTCTTCGCCAAGGCCTTTGCGCTAATCTCTTGAGAGCAGCATGTCCCCGACCAAGCCCAATTCGCCCGAAATTGCCGATCCCTTTGCCTGCTTTCACCCGGTGACGGCGGAGTGGTTCAAGGCCGTCTTCGACGCGCCTACCGCGCCGCAGCGGATGGGCTGGCCGGTGATCGCGCGCGGTGAGAGTGCGCTGATCCTTGCTCCGACGGGCACAGGCAAGACGCTGGCAGCGTTCCTCTGGTGCCTGGACCGGCTGATGTTGCAGCCAGCCGACGGGGCTGCCAGAAAAGGCTGCCGCATCGTCTACGTCTCGCCGCTGAAAGCGCTGGCCGTGGACGTGGAGCGCAATCTGCGCTCGCCGCTTGCCGGGATGGCCAACATGGCGCGGCGCATGGGTGTTCCATTCCACGAGCCGCTTATCAGTGTGCGCACCGGTGACACGCCGCAGCGCGAGAGGGCCCGTTTCGCGCGCCATCCCGCCGAGATTCTCATCACCACGCCCGAGTCGCTTTATCTGATCCTTACCTCGCAGGCAGCCGAGGCCCTGCGCACCGTGGAGACCGTCATCATCGACGAGATTCACGCACTGGTTCCCACCAAGCGTGGCGCGCACCTGGCGCTGACGCTGGAACGCCTGCAGGCGCTGACCGCGAAGCCGCTGCAGCGCATCGGTCTCTCAGCCACGCAGCGGCCGCTCGAAGAGGTGGCGCGATTCCTCGGCGGAGTGGAAGTACAGGAAACGAATGAACAGGGAATAGGGAATAGGGAACAGGGAACAGAAAACCGGCGCGAGGCGCGGTTGACCTCTGCGGCTGAGCAAACGCCTCACGGGGAGGGGGATGGTTCTGCCGATTTTGCCGATTCTTCGGTCCCTCGGTCACTCGGTCCCTTGGTTCCTGACGTGGCCGACGCCGCGCCGCTCCGCTACCGGCCCGTCACCATCGTCAACGCCGCCGCGCGCAAGCAGCTCAAGTTGCGCATCGAGGTTCCGGTCGAGGACATGGCGCGCCTCGGTGAGATGGAAGAGATTCCCTCGGGGCCGGCCTCGCAAACCCCGCGCCGCGTCTCCATCTGGAACGCGATTCATCCGCGCCTGCTCGAAATCATTCGCGAGCGCAACTCGACCATTCTCTTTGTCAACGCGCGACAGACCGCCGAGCGTCTTGCCGGAGCGCTCAACGATCTGGCAGGCGAGCCCATCGCCCGCGCGCATCACGGTTCGCTCGCCGCCGCGCAGCGCTCCGTGATCGAAGAACAGCTCAAGGCCGGACAGATCAAAGCGTTGTGTGCGACCTCGACGCTCGAGCTCGGCATCGACATGGGCGCCGTGGATCTTGTCATTCAGATCGAGTCGCCGCCATCGGTGGCCAGTGGAATGCAGCGCATCGGCCGGGCCGGCCATCATGTGGACGCGGTGAGCGAGGGGATTCTCTTTCCCAAGTACCGCGCCGACCTGGTTGCCTGCGCCGCGGTCACGCGCGCCATGCACGACGGCCACATCGAGTCGACGCGTTTCCCGCGCAATCCCCTCGATGTGCTGTGCCAACAGTTGGTGGCCATTGTCGCGTCCGCGCGGCCGCCGAAGGCTGCGCGTCCGGCAAAAGCCCGGAAAGTAACTCGGCGAGGAAAAGACTTCGCAGCGGAATTGAAGTTTGACGGCTTCGATTCGACCGTAACTCAAAACGCGGAAGCTCCAAAGCCCGAAGTTTCTGTCGACCTCCTATTCAATCTCGTGCGTGGAGCCGCTCCGTTCGGTTCGCTCTCTCGCGCCGCCTTCGACGGCGTGCTCGATCTGCTCAGCGGCCGCTACCCGTCCGAGGAGTTCGGCGAGTTGCGTCCGCGTTTGACGTGGGACCGAGTACGCAATGTTGTCACGGCGCGCGACGGCGCGGCGCGCCTGGCGATTCTGAATGCCGGAACCATCCCCGATCGCGGCCTCTACCGTGTCTTCCTTGCCTTCACTGAGGGCAAGCCGGTGCGCGTGGGCGAGCTTGACGAGGAGATGGTCTTCGAGTCGCATCCCAACGAGACGTTCATCCTCGGCGCGTCCACATGGCGCATCACCGACATTACGCACGACCGCGTGCTCGTGACGCCCGCTCCCGGCGAGCCAGGCAAGATGCCGTTCTGGAAGGGCGACGGCCCCGGACGTCCGCTCGAATTCGGCCGCCGCATCGGCGCCATGGTCCGCGAGCTGCGCGCCTTGCCGCAGCCAGCAGCGCTCACGCGCCTCGTCAACGAGCACGATCTCGATCCCGGTGCCGCCGAGAATCTGCTTCGCTTTCTCGCAGACCAGGCCGATGCGACCGGCCAGGTTCCCGACGACCGGACGATCGTCGTCGAGCGCTGCCGCGACGAGCTCGGCGACTGGCGCGTCTGCGTCCTCACGCCTTTCGGCAGCCGCATTCACATTCCCTGGGCGATGGCGGTGGCTGCTCGTATCCGCGCTGCCGGCGGCCCGGAAGTGGAAACGCTGTGGGGCGACGACGGATTTGTGCTGCGCTTCCCCGACACCGACGAGCCTCCCGACTCCGATTGGATTCTTGTCGAGTCCGCCGAGGCCATGCAGCTTGTGTTGCGCCAGTTGGGATCGACGGCGCTGTTTGCCGGGCGCTTTCGCGAGGCTGCAGGCCGCGCGCTGCTGTTGCCGCGCCGCCGCGCCGACCAGCGCTCGCCGCTTTGGCAGTTGCGCAAGCGCTCCTACGATCTGCTCAGCGTGGCCTCGCGCTATCCCAAGTTCCCGTTGCTGCTCGAGGCTTATCGCGAGTGCCTGCGCGACGTCTTCGACATGCCCGCGCTCATCGAGACTCTGCGCTCGATCGAGCAGCGCCAGCTCCGCGTGCACACAGTGGAGACGCGCAAACCATCGCCATTCGCGGCTTCTCTGCTCTTCAGCTACGTGGCCAACTTCGTGTATTCGGGCGACGCGCCGTTGGCCGAGCGCCGCGCGCAGGCATTGACAATCGATCAGGATCAGTTGCGCGAGCTGCTGGGCGAGGCCGACCTGCGCGAGCTGCTCGATGCAGACGCGATTGCCGAAGTGGAAGAGGCAGCGCAGTGCCTCGCCGAGAACTATCGCGCGCGTTCGGCCGACGGAATTCACGATTTGTGCCTGCGCCTCGGCGATCTTTCGCGTGAGGAGCTGGGCCGCCGCGTCACTTCGGTCGATCTTTTGACGAATATTGACCGCCTCATTCGCTCGCGGCGTCTGCTCGAGCTGCGCATCGCCGGCGAGAAGCGCTTGATTGCGGCCGAAGACGCCGCTCGCTATCGCGATGGACTCGGAATCCCGCTGCCACCGGGTTTGGCTGCTGCGTTGCTCGAGCCAGTGGCCCATCCGGTGTTCGAACTGGTGCGCCGCTATGCGCGCACGCATGGACCGTTCACGCTGCGCGAAGCTGCGGATCGTTTCGCGCTGGATACAGAGGCAGTAGAAAATGCGTTGCGGCAGCTTGCGCATGAGGGCCGCGTGCTAGAGGGCGGTTTCCGTCCCGGCGGCCTTCACCGTGAATGGTGCGACGCGGAAATCCTGCGCCAAATTCGCCGCAAGTCGCTGGCCAAGCTGCGCCGCGAAGTCGAGCCGGTGGAGCAGCACACGCTGGCGCGCTTCCTCACGCACTGGCAGGGCGTGCTCGCGCCGCGCCGCACGGGAACCGCGCATCTCGACGCTCTGCTCGACGCCATCGAGAGCCTGCAGGGCGCGCCGCTGCCCGCATCGCTGCTCGAAACTTCAATCTTGCCCGCGCGCATCGCCGATTTCACGCCCGCAGGCCTCGACACGCTGATCGCCGCCGGTGAAGTCGCGTGGGCGGGGGTCGAGCCGATTGGCGAACGCGACGGCCGCATTGCTCTGTTCCTCGCGGATAAGCTTCCGTTACTGGCGCAGCAGCGCCCGCTAGTGGAACCTCTGACCCAGCGCGAAGAAAAACTGCTCGCCGTGCTCGAGTCGACGGGCGCGAGTTTTTTCGATTCGCTGCATGAAGCTGCAGGCGCGGGCTATCCCGGCGAAACAATCGACGCGCTCTGGAGTCTTGTTTGGCGCGGGTTGATTACGAATGACTCACTTCACGCCCTTCGCGCGTATATCGCCCGGCCGGAGAGCGCTCGAACGCCGCGCCGCTATCAAACAGGAGCCGTCTTCCGCTCGCGGCGCACCACACCGCCCACGGCGCAGGGGCGCTGGTCGTTATTGCCGCTTCGCCCTGCGGGGCAAAGCGCCGAAGACCTGCGGCGAACAACCACCGAGCGCAGCCATGCTCTGGCGTTGCAGTTGCTCAACCGCTACGGCGTGTTGCTGCGCGAGTCTGTAGCCGCGGAGAATGTGCCCGGCGGGTTCAGCGCCGTCTACGACGTCCTGAAGGCGCTCGAAGAGAGCGGGCGCATTCGCCGCGGCTATTTTGTCGGCGGATTGGGCGCCACGCAGTTTGCGCTGCCGGCCGCGGTGGACCTGCTGCGGCAATTGCGCACCGAACCGCCAGCCGAGAAGCCCGAGTTCGTGCAACTCGCCGCGACTGACCCCGCCAACCCGTATGGCTCTGTTCTGCGTTGGCCCGATCTTCCCGTCGCCGAAGAAGATTCGGAATCGGCTCCGCGCATCCTCACTCGCGCCGCCTACGCCGAAGTGATTCTGCGCAACGGCCAGCTTGTGACGTGGCTCAAGCGTGGCAATCCCAACCTGCTCGTCTTTTTGCCCGCCGAGGAGCCGGAACGCTCGCAGGCCGCCGCGGGGCTGGCGCATTTTCTGTGCACGCTCGGCCAGCAGCGAATGCGCGCGAGCAATCATGAGGGCGTGCTGATCACCACCATCAACGGCCAGCCGGTCGCCGCGCACTCGATGGCGCGCTTCCTCATGGACGCGGGCTTTCATCCCGGTTCGCTCGGGATGCATCTGCGCCGCATTCCGCTCGCCATCGCTCACGCCGAACCGAACAGGCCCGAGGTTCAATAAGGAATGCCTGAAGGCGACACCATCTTTCGCACCGCGCGCAACCTGGGCCGCGCGCTCACGGGCAAACCGGTCATCGGCTTCCGCTCGACATTCCCACTCCTTACGCGATTCAACGACGACACACCGCTTGTTGGCCAGACGGTCGATCAAGTCGAAGCCCGCGGCAAATGGCTGCTCATTCATTTTTCCGGCGGCGGAATCCTCACCTCGCACTTGCTGATGAATGGCCGTTGGCACATCTACCGCCAGGGCGAACGCTGGCAGGCGCCGCGCTTTCACATGCGCATCGTGATTGAAAACAGCGAATATCAGGCGGTCGGCTTCCGTGTGCCCGTGGCGCGCATGCACACCGAGCAATCGTTGGCTCACGATCCACACGTCGCTCGCTCGGAGAACGACCTGCTCAGCGAAGAGTTCGACGCTGAAGCCGCTCTCGCGCGCCTGCTGGCCCGCCCGTATGAAGCGCTCGCCGACGCGCTTCTCGATCAAACAGTTCTAGCCGGCATCGGCAATGTCTTCAAATCGGAAATCTGTTTCGTCCAGGGCCTTCATCCGTTCCGCGCGGTCGGTACGCTCACCCGCGGCGAGGCCGCCGCAACCATCGCTTCCGCGAAAAAGCTGCTGCGCGCCAACGTGCTCGAGGACTCCGGCGACTTGATCGTCACTTATCGCGGCCAGCAGCGGCGCACCACACATGCATCCGATCCCGGCGCCAGCCTGTGGGTCTACGGCCGCGCGGGCGAGCCGTGCCGCCGCTGCGGCGAGCCGATTCGCCGCCGCATTCAAGGCGCAGACGCGCGCGTCACGTTTTGGTGCGCGCTCTGCCAGCCAATGCCGGACGGATCGGATGTCGATGGCTGACGAGAATGCACGGCCCTCAATGAAGGAGGCAAAATGAAGAAGTCCGCACCCGCTCCCCGCAAAAAATGCCGAAGCCGAGCTGGCCGGCTTTATCGACAAGTTCACGCCGGAGATGGCCAGGGCGATCCGTGCCGTGCGCGCGGCCCTTCGCAAACGACTGCCCACGGCGAATGAACTTGTCTACGACAATTACAACTTCTTCGTTATCGGCTATAGCCCGACGTTGCGGCCATCAGACAGCTTTGTCTCGCTTGTGGCCGACGGCCACGGCGTGCGGCTCGCGTTCTACTGGGGTTCCAGGCTTCCCGATCCCGCGGGAATCCTGCTCGGCAGCGGTAATCAGAATAGGTTCATACGACTCGAAAGCGCGCGTGATTTGGGCAAGCCCGCGGTTGAAGCGCTCATTCGCGCGGCAGCCGCACAAGGCAAAGCGCCGCTGCCCACAACGGGCCGCGGAACCCTCGTGATCCGCTCCGTCTCAGCGAAGCAGCGGCCGCGCCGCGTCGCTGCAGAGCCCAAGCGCTGGCGTTAATTCGACGGCTTGCCGATCCCAAAGATCTTCTGAAAGATGTTGCGGTGGTCTTCGCCGTTCAGGCCTTTGTGGTCGCAGGTGTCGGTAGGCGCGGTGCCATCGAGGAACGCTGCGTTGAAGTCGTCCGGGCATGAAGCATCGGCCAGCAGGTTGGTCGCCTTGTCGATGGAAATAATCTGCACGCCATCCGGCGCCGTAAACTCGTTGGTGTCGGAGTACTGAGGCAATTGAACGGCGTCTTTCATAAAAGTCGCCCAGATGGGAGCAGCGACACGCGCGCCCTGGATGCGGCCGCGATTTTCGGGGTCAAGCTCGGTGTAATCGTCGTTGCCAATCCACACAATGCACAGCAGGTTCGAAGTGAAGCCGGCGAACCATGCATCGTGGCTGGTGCCGGTTTTGCCTGCAGCCGGAGAAATGAATCCCATGTTTCGGACGCCGGCGCCGGTTCCGCAGTAGTCTCGTCCCCCAACCTCGCAGGGATCGCTGCCGTTGCCTCCGAGGACAGCTTCCATCATGGATGTGGTGAGGAAGGCCGCGCGCGGATCGAGCACTTGCCGCGTCGCGGGCGTGTAATCTTCGATGATGTCGCCGGTGGGCGTGCGCACGCTGGCCAGCATCCAGGGATCGATGTGTACGCCGCCGTTGGAAAAGGTCGTATACGCGCCAGCCATGTCGAGTGGCGTGGCGTCGTAGGAGCCAATGGCCATTGAAGGCGTTCCCTGCGCGCTTTTTATCCCGGCATTACGAGCGAGCGCGGCCACTCGATCGAAGCCGACCAGGCTGGCCAGACCGATGGTTGCGTTGTTGTCCGATCGCATCAGTGCCAGGCGGGCGTTCATCTGGCCGTAGAACTCGCTCTGAAAATTGTGCGGCGTGTACTCGTAATCGGTGCCTGCGCCATAGGTTTGCTGCGCGTCGTCGAGAATGGTCACGGGCGAAAAGAGTTTGGTTTGGCCGGGCAGCATGGTGCCTTCGGCCGCGGTTTGAAATGCGGCCGCATAGACAAACGGTTTGAAAATCGATCCCGTGGGCCGGTGCGCGACCGCGTGATTCACCTGCGACGTGCCATAGCTGCGCCCGCCCACAAGCGCGAGCACCTGGCCGGTGTGAGGATCGAGAGCAATCAGCGCTACCTGAGGATAGACGTACGGCTTGCCCGCCTTTTTGTCGTGCACGTGCACGGCGTCAATCTGCTCGTCAACGATGTGGATCGTGGAGGCGATGGACTGCGTTGCAAGGCGCTGCAGATCCGGGTCGAGCGATGTGTAGATGCGCAGCCCTTCGCGGTTGAAGTCGCGATCGCCAAGTCGTTGCGTCAGTTGATCGTGCACCAGGTCAACAAAGTATGGCGCTTCACTTTCGTCAACGCTTGAAGACACCAGATGGAGCGGCTCGGATTTGGCGGCTTCGGCTTCATCCTTGGTGATGGCGCCGGTTTCAACCATGGAGTCGAGCACAAGATTGCGCCGCTCAATCACTCGCTCGGGATGGTGGAAGGGATTCAAGCGGCTGGGGCTTTGAATGATTCCGGCGAGCATAGCGCACTGAGCCAGGTCGAGTTGGCTCACATCCTTGCCGAAGTAGTCCTGCGATGCCTCACCAAAGCCGTCGATGGAAAAACTGCCGATTTGCCCAAGCGAGATCTCGTTCGCGTACATGGCGAAGATCTGCTTCTTATCGAAGCGATGCTCGAGGATGATGCTGATGATGGCTTCGCGCATCTTGCGCGAATAGGTGCGCTCGGGCGTCAGGAAGAATCCGCGCGCGAGCTGTTGCGTGAGCGTGGATGCGCCCTCGGTGTAACGATGAAGGTGGAAGATGTCGTTGCGCATCGCGCCCAGGATGCGCCAATAATCGATGCCGCTGTGCTCAAAAAAGCGGCGGTCTTCAATGGCGATGACTGCATGCACAAGATTCGGGGGAATCTCGTCGTAAGTGAGCACGCGGCGCTTGGTGCGCTGCGCGCCTTCGCTCAGGCCGGTAATGAGCAGCGGCTCAAGCTCGTAGCTTGAGAGCGCCTGGCCGTGTGCGTCGGTGATCGAACTCACCACTCCGCCGCTCACGTGGATGGTGGCGTTATCCGGTGCGTGATAGGACTGTGGGCCCGGCTGCACCGTAATCTGCTGCACGCCTTCGCTGTAGCTTCCCAGTTCGGAAGGCTGCGCTGCGCCGTCGCCCGAATAGCCGGCCTGGTGCAGCTCGTTGGCGATCCAGCGGATGGAGAGCTTTTGCCCTGGACGCACTTCGCGCGGCGCGGCGTAGATCTGCGCGGTACTGGCGAAGATCGGCTGCTTCAGCCGCTCATCGACAATGCCCTCATACTTGTGGTAGAAAAAGGCGAAAATCGAAGAGCCAATCACGGCGGCGGCGACAACGATCGCGAGCAGAACCAGCAGAATCCGCGACCGGAGATGATGCCCCGACGCGGGCCTCGGGATTCGGACTCGTATTGCCATTGCCGCTCCTCAAAAACAGCTACCAGCTCTTAGCCCGTCCGTGCTTCGACTTCCTCCGAGGCAATCGTCCAAAAAACATCACCCCGCCACGCGCAGCAAGACGGTCAGCTAAGCGCTCGCTTCCAGCAGCCGCTCTTCTTCAACGCGCTTCCTTACCAGCGCCACCACATCGCCCAAGGCTACATCCACGCTGGTGCTCGTCGAGCGCGTAACCAGTTCCACCTGGCCTGCGGCAGCCTTCTTGCCCACGTTGATGCGGTAGGGAATGCCGACCAGGTCCGCATCTTTGAATTTGACGCCAGCGCGCTCGTCGCGGTCATCCAGCAACACATCGAGCCCCGCCGCTTCCAGTTCGACGGCGAGACTTTCTCCGGCAGCCCGCAGCGAGAAGTCGGCTACGTTCGTAACGGTCACGACGACAGCGAACGGCGCGATAGAAGCCGGCAGGCTGAATCCGTTGACGTCGTTCGACTGCTCGATGGACGCGGTGAGAATGCGCTCGATGCCGATGCCGTAGCTGCCCATAATGGGCGTTACTTCTTTCCCGTTCTCATCCAGAACGCGCGCGCCCATCGAATCGGAATACTTGTAGCCGAGCTTGAAAATGTGCCCAACCTCGACCGCTTTGCCGACGACGAGTTTGCCGGCGCAGCCCCCCGTCGGGCAGCCCTCGCCCTCGTTCACGTTGCGAATGTCGGCTTCGATGGTCCACTTAAAATCGCGGCCCGGCGTCACGTTGCGCAAGTGGTAGTCCAGCTTGTTGGCGCCGCAGACCATATTTCTGCGGCCTTCGAGCGCGCGATCGAAGACGACCAGGGGCGACCCGGCTTCCACGCCGGAATGAAAGAATTCGAGCCGATGCTTTCTCGCGGCCTCGCCACGTTCGGCATCGAGAACATCCTGGGCGAGCGCGTCCTTATACTTCTCTTTGCTCGCCGGATCGAGGCCAATCGGTCCGAGGAAACCTGCGGGCGCATGGAAGACTTCGTCAAGCTCCTCCGCCTGCATCGGCCTCAGTTCCGACGCGAAAAGAACCCCCATCAATTTCGCCTCGTTCACTTGATGGTCGCCTCTCAGGAACACCACTGCCGGCTTCCAATCCCCGGCGATCGACGCCATATATGCAACGCATTTGATGTCGGAGGCCGGGGAGATCTTGAAGAACGCAGCCACATCGGCGATCGCGCCGCAGCCCGGCGTGTGAACGAGCTCTGGCGATCCGCCGCCCGTCGGCGCCATCTCTAACACCGGATCGAGCCGCGACGTTGCCTTCTCCAGATTCGCCGCGTACCCGCACACCGGGCAGCTCGCGATCAAGTCCTCGCCGGCATCGGTGTAGACCATGAACTCCTGTGACTGCGAACCGCCCATCGCGCCCGAGTCCGCCTCGACGGCGACGAACTTGAGCCCGCAGCGCGTGAAGATGGCGCGATAGACGCGGTCGTGCAAATCGAAGCTTCGGTCGAGACCAGCCTTATTGATGTCGAAGGAGTAGCTGTCCTTCATGATGAACTGGCGTACGCGCAGCAGCCCCGCCTTGGGCCGCGGCTCGTCGCGGAACTTGGTCTGAATCTGGTACCAGATCTGCGGCAACTGCTTGTAGCTGCGCAACTCGCCGCGCGCGATCGTGGTCATGATCTCTTCGTGCGTCATGCCCAGGCACAGGTCCGCGCCTTTGCGGTCCTTCAGCCGGAACATGTTGTCGCCCATCGTCGCCCAGCGGCCGCTCTCCTCCCACGGCTCGCGCGGCAGAATCCCCGGCAGGTAGAACTCCTGCGCGATCTGGTCCATCTCCTCGCGCACAATCCCGATGATCTTGTTCAGCGAGCGTTGGCCCAGGAAGAGATAGTTATAGATTCCCGCGCCGAGCTGGCGAATGTAGCCCGCGCGGAGAAGAAACTTGTGGCTGGCCACTTCGGCATCCGCCGGGGCCTCGCGCAAAGTAGGGATAAAGAGCTTCGACCAACGATGCATATCTGGGGTAAGTGAACTTTCCCGTTCGCCGTGGCGAACGCAAGGCAAATTTAAGCAGCTTTCATTCTAAATGTCCGGCGTGTTGGGGGCTCGAAAGACGGCTTTTGGGGCGCACATCGCTGCCCTGAAGCCGTGTGGCATACTTTCAGGCATGAATTTCCACCACATCCCATGGGAAGCGATTCTGTTCGGATTGATCAAGCTCCTCAAGGTATTCGGAATTATCCCGGGCGCGCTGGCGGCATTCGGCATGCGCAGGATTTATCAGAAATGGCGGCAGAACAAAGCGATGGCCGGCTGGCCTGCGACCGACGGTACGATTCAAAGCGGAGAGGTCCATAAACAAGGGCTCCGCTACTGGGTTGAACTTACGTACACCTATTACTTAGGGGAGTACCGCTCAGGCAAGCACGTCCACCATTTTCGCCGCGAAGAAGAAGCCGACGAATTCGTTCGCCAGGTGAAGGACAAGCACGTTCAGGTCCACTACGACGCTTCCCACCCCGACAAATCCGTCATCCTGGACCGCGACCTGGAAGTGATCGCACTGCTGGCTCCGCAGTTTCGGTGAAATCCGCCGGGATTGCGTGAAGTCTAGCAGCCTCGGTGAAGCACGACCCTCAACCAGTGAGCCCGTCTGATCGCTGAACCCCGAACCCTGACCCGTGCCCTTAGTTCAGTTCCACACCCTACAGATCGTGCAGGTGCACCACGTCTTCGACGCGCTGCTCCAAATCGACGACGACGACCTGAGTGCTCTTCCGTTTCTCCGCAAGGGCCCAGGTCTTCATCGATATCAAGGATCGCCCGCCGAGTCCTGCTGCCTGATCGCCGGCGAAATCCACCACAAACTGCTCGCGGGCCATCGGGCAGCATAGACGCCCAGCCGGTGCACAGCCCAGGTAAACGGGATCGCGGCAATCAGGTCGATCACATAATGCTCGCCGGTCGCCAGGGTTGCGAAGGCGGTGATGCCTATGAAGACCAGGAAGAATCGCCGCAGCCAGCCGCGGCGTTCGTTGATCCACAGCAGCGCGGCCCACGTTAGGTGCAGCGACGGCATGCAGTTGCGGGGCGCATCGGGCTGGCTGGCGTGAACGGGACCCGCCGCGGGCAAAAGCAGATAGCAGGGTACTGCCAGCAACGCCGCCAGGCACAGCGACCATAGCAGTTGCACGCGATCCTTCCCGGCTGAACTCGCTATTGCAATCACCACCACCAGCGGCAATGCCTCATAGCACACGTCGACGATCACCGGGAGCACCGGATAGGTCAATGTCCATCGGCACAGTGCCGCGCTGATGCCGAAGTCGGTCTTGAGCAGCAACGCGTCTTGAACGTGCGGAGTGAAATGAACAATCTCTGCGTTTGCAATTGCGACGAAAATCACAAACATCGGGAGCGCCGCGCCAATCCTCAGGTTTTGCCGGTCGATCCGGCTTCCCCGTATGGTGCGGTAGGTCAAAAGGAGAACTCCGCCACACCCGAGCGCCAGCAGCGCTGCGCTCAGGATCGGCATGCGAAGCAAAACTCCAAGACAGAAAAATGGGATGGCGATGACTGCCGTCCACGCGTCATGCCAACGGCTATTGGCAGCGCACAACACCGCGCCGCCAAATACAGCCCAATCGAGGAAGGTGCGGTTCAGCGCGGCGCCCGCGTAGTACACCACCGCCATGAGGAGCAGCCAGATCGATACCAGCGCACAGTCTGCCAACGTGAAGCAGCGGATCGGTGGAGATCCCTTGGGCTTTGGCTTGCTCTTCACTTGGGCAGGATCTTGTTTTGCCGGCATCAGATCAGCTCCACACCCCACAGATCGTGCAGGTGCACCACGCCTTCGACCGTTTGATCCACGTCGACGACAATGAGCGAAGTAATCTTGCGCTCTTCGAGGATCGCCAGCGCCTTGGCCGCCAGTTCCTCGGCAGCGATTGTCCGCGGATGGGCGTTCATCGCTTCACCGGCCGTTTTGCCGAGCGCCGCGCCGCCTTCGCGTTCGAGCAGCCGCCGCAAATCGCCGTCCGAGATCACACCGCGCAACCGCCCCGAGTCCTGCACCGTCGTCATGCCAAGCTTCTTTGACGACATCTCGAAGATCACGTCTGTCATTGGAGTTGACGGCGTGACAACAGGAACGTCCTGGCCTGTGTGCATCAACTCACGGACCTTGGCGAGTTGCTTGCCCAATTTGCCGCCCGGATGCAGCTCCGCAAAATCCTCAGCGCGGAATCCCTTGCGCAGGCTCACCGCAACGGCCAACGCATCGCCGAGCGCCAGCATCGATGTTGTCGATGCGGTCGGAGCGAGATTCAGCCCGCAGGCCTCGCGCTCCACAGAGCAATCGAGCGCCACGTCGCTCGCCGCTGCGAGAGTTGAGTGCAGATTGCAGCAGAAGCTGATGAGCGCGTCGCCCTTGCGCTTGACCGTGGCCAGCAGGCGCAGAATTTCCTCTGTCTCTCCGCTGGCCGACAGCGCGATCACCACGTCGCCGGGCATGAGCACGCCAAGGTCGCCGTGCACAGCCTCGGCCGGGTGCAGAAACAGCGCGGGCGAGCCGGTAGAGCTTAGCGTGGCCGCAATTTTCTGCGCGATGATGCCGCTCTTGCCCATCCCTGTGACCACGACGCGGCCATTTTGTCCGCCGCAGTGCAGAATCATCTCCACAGCGCGCGAAAAAGGCCCGGCCATCGGCCCATCGAGGCGTGCGGCCAGCGCTTCAAGCGCGGCGGCCTCGGTACGCACCAGCGCTGCCGGGTGGAACGGCTCGTCTTTCCCTGTGGGGCTCATTGGCATTTCATGGTAGCAAAGACGGTGGACGGTGGACAGTGGATAGGAGATGAGTGAGAGAGCGAAGAAGTGAAGGAGTGAAAGAGTGAAGGAGTGAAACGAGTGCAGAAGGGAAACGAGCGGTCCTTTCGATTGCTGCTTCACTCTTTCACTCAATTCACTCGTTCACCCTCCATTAACCCCATTTCCTCCCGGCTGTTCGCGAACATACAATAGAGCTACGAGGTCGATTCCGTTGCGCCGAAACACCATTGTTCTTACTGCCGTTCTTTTCATTCTGGCTATCTTTGCCTGGGCGGGATGGGCCAACTGGGAGTATCGCCGCCAGGCCGCCGAGAAATTGCTGGCCGGGGCGGGGCAGGGCGAGCTTGTACCGGCTCCCGGCGGCGATGCGATGAATTACGTTTCGCCGCTGAACGGCAAGCCTGCGCCTGCCTTCGCGCTCCAGAATCTCAGCGGCGGCAAAATCTCGCTCGCCGGCTACAAAGGCAAAGCCGTGATGATCAACTTCTGGGCCACCTGGTGCGGCCCGTGCAAAGTGGAAACGCCGTGGATCGTCGAGCTGCGCAACAAGTACGCGGCGCAGGGCTTTGAGGTGTTGGGGGTGGACACCGAGGGCGACGACCTCGCGGCGAGCGATAAAGCCGGATGGGCCAAGGCTGAGACCAACGCCAACAAATTCGTCACCGAGATGAAGGTACCCTACCCGGTGCTGCTTGACGGCGATAGCATCAGCCGCGACTACGGCGGCCTCGACGATCTGCCCGCGTCATTCTTCGTCGATCGCAGCGGCAAGATCGTCGCAGCGTCCGTGGGCCTGACCTCGGAGAGCGACATCGAAGGAAATATCAAGAAGGCGCTGGCGAATTAGCAAGTCAGCTAGTCAGCAAGTTAGCGAGTCAGCGGGGCAGCAGAATTGCTCAGCAGACTTTGATTGGTGCTTGAGATGAGAAAGACGATTCGCGCAACGGCGGCAACGGCAATCTCGTTATGGGTCCTGGCGGCGCACGCGCAGGTGATTCCGCCCGCAGCGCAGAACCGCTCCATCATCACGACCGACGCTGTGCAGTATCTCTTTCCTGAGCAAGTCAGCGTCCCCGCGGGCAAGCCGAGCCCGGTCACGCTGCATTTCCGCGTCGCGCAGGGTCTGCACATCAACTCGCACACGCCCAGCGACGAGTTCCTGATCCCGACGGATTTTTCCATCCCCGACGGAATGGGCGTCCGGCTTGGAGCGGCCACTTATCCGCCCGGCACGATCATCTGGCTGGCCTTCGAGCCCAAAACCAAACTCAGCGTCTACACCGGCGAGTTCGAAATTCAGGCGCGCATCGTGGCTACGCCGGGCAACCACCTGGTTCAGGCCAAGCTGCACTACCAGGCCTGCGACCAGAACCAGTGCATGCCGCCCAAGACGATCAACGTCCCCATCGACGTGATCGGCAAGTAGGAACGCCGGTCGACCGACCAACTGGCGTCAGCGTTGCCACCGTCGCCATCCTTCATTGCGTCGAGCCGATGTCGTCGGCGGGCAGAAACTGGTAGCTCACAAACGCAAAGTGCGCGCCATCGGGAGCCCAGTTGGGCACGTTGTCGCTGCCCGATCCGCCCACAATCTCGACCAGGTCGCGAATCTTCCCATCTGCAACATTGATGATCCGCAAGGTCACGTCCTTGTTGGCCGCGTGCCCGGTCACATCCTTGTCATAGGAGAGAATCAGAATCGATTTTCCGTCCGGCGAGGGATGCGGCGTCCAGTTGTGCTTCTCGTCGAAGGTCACTTGCTCGGGCGTGCTGCCGTCGGCCCGTATGCGCCAAATCTGCATTCCGCCTGCGCGGTCGGAGTTGAAATAAATCCACTGGCCATCGGCCGAGAAGTCCGGGTCGTCGCTCACGCCGGCGCCCGTCGTCAGCGCAGTCTCCGCTCCGCCATCCGCCGAAATGGCAAAAATGTTCAGCGTGCCGTGGCTGGGCCGCGTAAACAGAATCGTCTTCCCATCAGGCGACCAGCTATGAAAATAGGAGTCGGGATTCGCGGTAACCATGCGCGGCGCGCCGCCTGCTGCAGGCAGGATATAAACCCGCCGACCCGGATGGTCCGGCGTCGTGCAGGTCATCGCAAGCCATATGCCGTCGGGCGAAAGACCGTGGCTGCCGGTGCAGTCGCTGGCGTTGCCAATGTCGATCGGCGTGGCCTCCGCGATCGAGCCCTCGCCTTCGACCGCAGGCACGCTCCACAGCTTACCCCCGCGATTGAAGATCAGCGTCTTGCCGTCGCGGCTCCAGTTGGGCGCTTCTATTTGTCCCTTGCCGGTCTGGATCACGAAGGCCATGCGCGCATTGTTGTCGATGGCGATCATCTGGAGTGTGCTGTAGAGCGCCAAGGGTGCCGGTGCTGACGAGGGTGTTGCCGCGGGCGTCGCCGGTGCCGCAGTTACCGGCGTTATTGAAGCTGTGAGCGGCTGCAGCTCCACGTGCGCAAAGGTGGCCTGTTCCACCGCATCTTTGTTGTGCGCGCAGACTCCCAGGCCGGCGTAGAATTCGCCGTCGAAGTGCAGCTTGATCGACGCGCCCACCTGGTGCAGCGGCTCGCCGTGCGCGCTCAGGAAAAGCGTAATCGTGTCGCCGTGCTTTTCCAGTCGCAACCGTTGCGGCGCGCCAATGTTGAACGCAATGTCCTGCGTGGTGTCACCCTTGTTGCGCCGGTATTGCAGCGCCGTTTCACCGGACCCGTGAATCGCCGCGTCGGCGTACATGGCGTCCGAGTCAAGCGTCTGCCGGAACATCACCAGTGCCTTGCGATGCGGGCTCGCAGTGGGGCCGGCGTCGGCCAGCTTCACGTCGGCGGTCAGCGATACGTCGCCCGAAACCCTCTTCCACACAAAGTGGAATCCGTCGACGTTAACCCAAAGATTCTCCCCGGCCGAGCGAATCGTGTAAATGCCCGTCGCAGCGTCGAATGTTGCAACTCCCGGCGGCACAACGCTGCCCACATCCGACTGGTTCTCAAAGATGCCAAGCCCATTTCCGGCTGTTTGCGCGGCCCCGTTGCCCGCTCCGAGGAACCCAAGCGTCAGCGCGGAAATTGCCGCAGCTTGTCCCAACCTCTTGATGTTCCGTTGCACGATGAAACTCTCCCTTATGGACGGAATCACTCTACGGCAAGACGGCGGCTGCGGGCCAGCAAGTCGCAGGACAGAGGGACCATGGAACCGCCCACGTCGTTCTCAAAAATGCCATTTTGAGGTAAGATTGTCTTACCATGCAGACCAAGGTCTCCACGAAAGGCCAGATCGTCATTCCCGGACCGATTCGTCGCAGGCTGGGCCTCCGCGCGGGCGATACCCTCGATATTGCCGTCGAGAAGGATCGCATTGTGATGACGCAGCCCAGCAAGCCGAAGTACGAAGCGCGCATGGTGAAGGACCCAGTGACAGGGTTCCTGGCCATTGACCTCGGGCCTGACGCGCCGACCTTGACCAGTGAGATGGTGCGAGAGCTGCTCACGGATTTTCCATGAAGTACTTTTTGGACGTGAATGCGCTCATCGCCTTTGGCATCACCCAGCATCAGTTCCATCAGCGTGTCGTTGACTGGATACATTCGCAGCGCGGCTCCGCGTTTCTCACCTCTTCGGTGACGGAGATCGGCTTTGTTCGAGTGGTTGCGAGCGTGGCCATGTATGACCTTAAAGTTCCGCAGGCTAGAATGCTCCTGCTCGGAATGAAGAGCAACGCCGCACAACCGCTCACCTTCATTTCCGACGCAAATGACATTTCGGCACTTCCTTTATGGGCGCAGTTTCCGGCGCAAACCGCGGACGGTCACCTGGTGCAACTGGCAAGCGCCAATGGAGCGGTTCTGGCGACGCTGGATGAGGGGATTCCAGGGACGTTTGTGATTCCGTAGGAACGGACCACGATTGGTTGCAAAAAGTGCCTGCATTGCCTATAATTAGTGCATGCAGTATACGATTCGCAATGTGCCGGAGTTCCTGGACACCACTCTCCGTGAGTCCGCCCGTAAGCAGGGTAAGAGCCTAAATGATGTAGCGGTTCAGGCACTGGTGCGCGGCGCAGGCCTGAGCAAGTTCACGCCCCGCCAGCGTGACCTGGCGGACATGGCCGGTAGCTGGACAGAAGACCCCGTGTTTGACAGCGCTATCGCGGCGCAAGACACCGTCAACGAAGAGATGTGGCCGTGACAGGCGAGAGGCCTCATCGGCGAATCCGGAATCGGCGCTCAACATGAGGTTGGCGCTCGATACGAACCGGTACACCGACCTTTGCCGCGGAGAGCAATCCGTTATAGACAAGGTGGAGCAGGCCGACGAGGTCTGGCTGCCGTTTATTGTCGTGGGCGAGTTGCGCGCCGGCTTTGCCGTTGGCAGTCAGGGGACACGGAACGAGGCGACCCTGCGACGGTTTCTGCTCAAGCCCGGTGTAGGAATCCTCTACGCCGACGGGCAGACGACGCATCACTACGCAAATATCTATCGGCAGCTGCGATCGCAGGGAACCCCGATCCCGACCAATGACATGTGGATCGCGGCGCTCGTGCTGCAGCACTCGTTGGCGCTCTGCGCTCGCGATGCGCACTTCGATGCGCTGGCGCAGATCGTAAGAATCTAGCTGCCGGCGGCGTGGTTTCCCAGGTTCAAAATTCGAGACCCGGGCACTGCTCAACTGAGTTCTCTTAACTTGCTTGCGAGATTGTAGACATCCCGGTTCTTGTGACCTCTAGGCTCCCGCCTTCTTCTCAATCTTCGCCCAGGAATCTTTCAGCGCCAGCGTCCGGTTGAACACCAGCTTGCCCGCCGCCGAGTCCGGATCAAGACAAAAGTAGCCGACGCGCTCAAACTGGAAGCGGTCTTCACGCTTGGCGCTCGCGAGCGACGGCTCAAGCTCTGCGCCGGTGAGAACTTCGACCGAGTTCGGATTGAGATTATCGAGAACGTCCTGGCCCTCTTCCAGGTCGTAGGGATCGGCCTTGGTGAAGAGCTTGTCGTAGAGGCGTATCTCGGCGGAGATCGCGTGCGCTGCCGACACCCAGTGCATCGTCGACTTCACTTTGCGACCGTCGGGCGAGTTGCCGCCGCGGCTCAGCGGATCGTATGTGCAATGAACCTCGATCACGTTGCCGGCCGCGTCTTTCACTACGCTCTTGGCGGTGACAAAGTAGGCGTTGCGTAGGCGCACTTCTTTTCCAGGCGAAAGGCGGTAGTACTTCGGCGGAGGCACCTCGCGGAAATCGTCGTGCTCGATAAAAAGCTCGCGTGAGAATGGAACCTGCCGCGTTCCGGCCGACGGAGCTTCAGGGTTGTTGGCGACCTCAACGAATTCTTCTTTACCTTCTGGGTAGTTATCGATCACCAGCTTGAGCGGGTGAAGCACTGCCATCGCGCGGCGGGCGCGGTGATTCAGGTCGTCGCGTTGGAAGTGCTCGAGCATTTCAACGTCAGTGCTGCCATTCGTCCGCGAGGCGCCAATGGCTCCGCAAAAGGCACGGATGGCTTCGGGCGTAAATCCGCGGCGACGAAGGCCGGAGAGCGTGGGCATGCGCGGATCGTCCCAGGCGTTCACACGCTTTTCCTGCACGAGTTGCAGCAGTTTGCGTTTCGAGAGCAGCGTGTAGGTCAGGTTGAGCCGGTCGAATTCAATTTGTTGCGAAGGGAAAATTCCGAGTTGCTCAATGTACCAGCGATAGAGCGGCTGGTGATCGGCGAACTCCAGCGTGCACATGGAGTGCGTGACGTGCTCAATCGAATCGGACTGCCCATGCGCGAAGTCGTACATGGGATAAATGCACCACTCGTCGCCGGTGCGGTGGTGCGTGGCGTGGAGGATGCGATACATCACCGGATCGCGCATGTTCAGGTTCGGTGACGCCATCTCGATCTTCGCGCGCAGTACACGCGAGCCGTCGGGGAACTCGCCGTTTTTCATGCGCACGAACAGGTCGAGATTTTCCTCAATCGTGCGGTTGCGAAAGGGGCTGTCCGTGCCAGGCTCAGTCAGCGTGCCGCGGTGCTGGCGAATCTCGTCGGCTGTGAGGTCGTCGACGTAAGCGTTGCCGGCCTTGACGAGCTTGAGCGCCCACTCATAGAGCTGCCCGAAGTAGTCTGACGCGTAGCACAGGCGATCCCAATCGAAGCCCAGCCAGCGCACATCCGTCTTGATGGATTCGACGTACTCCGTCTCTTCCTTCTCGGGATTGGTGTCGTCGAAGCGCAAGTTGGTTTTGCCGCCGAATTCGTCGGCGAGACCGAAGTCGATGCAGATCGCCTTGGCGTGGCCGATGTGCAGGTAGCCGTTGGGCTCGGGAGGAAAGCGCGTCTGGACGACCGCGTCGCCGTACTTTTTGGTGCGCACATCTTCGGCAATCTGATCGCGGAGAAAGTTGGAGTGGGTGGTCGCTTCTGGAGTGGCGGGCTGACTTTCCGGATTTGCGTTGGTCATAACGGCGGTTCCTGACTGGCTTTGGTTAACTGAAGGATTCAAGCGAGCGATTGTAAGTTCTTTTCGGCTTCGCGAATGCGTTCTAGGCACACCTCGCGGCCGAGAACAACCATGGTCTCAAAAAGCGGCGGCGCATTCTTGCGTCCACAGACAGCGACCCGGATGGGCTGGAACATCGGACCGGCCTTGAGACCGAGCGAAACTGCTGCCTCGCGCAAAGCCTTGTCGAGCGAATCATGGTCGAAGGTCGTCGCCGGCAAAACTTCCAGTGCGGTTTGCAAAACTCGGAGAGCGAGCGCGGCATCGCCTGTCAAATCTTGTTTTTTGGGGTCTCCTTTTTTGAGGGGAATCAGCTCCGCCGGATCGTAAGGCGCAAGTTTGTCGAGAAAGAAGAAATCCGCCGCCGGCACGGCATCGCGCAGCAGCTTGATGCGCTCGCGAATGAGCGGAGTGACGGCCGCGACCTTTTCCGGCGACACATGGAAACCGGCCTGCTCGAAGAATGGCTGAAGGTCGCGGCTAAGCTCCTCCACGGGCAATGCGCGGATGTGCTCCGCGTTGAGCCAGACGGCCTTGGCGTCAAAGGGATCGTCGTCGGTGAAGTTGACGACCGCATTGGCGCGGTTGACGCCTTCAAGAGTGAACAGGTCACGAATTTCATCCAAAGAGAGGAACTCACGGTCGTTCTTGGGCGACCAGCCGAGCAGGCAGAGAAAGTTCACGAAAGCCTGCGGCAGAAAACCGGCGTCGCGATAGGTCGTCACGCTCACAACAGGACCGTGCTTACGCTTGGAAAGTTTGGTGCCGTCGGGGGCGACAAGCAGAGGCAGATGCGCGAAATGCGGCGGCGCAACACCAACGCCCTCCCCCAACGCTTCAAAGATGAGCAGGTGCTTGAAGGTGTTGGTCAGGTGATCCTGGCCCCGAATGATGTGGCTGATCCTGAGATCGGCGTCGTCAACGCACGAAGCGAGGTGGTATGTCGGCATTCCGTCCGAACGCAGCAGCGCAAAGTCCTCGACCTCGTCAGCGAGCTTTTGCTGCGCGCCGTAGACGCCGTCGACGAATTGCAAAATACGGCCCTCGCCGCGCGGCACTCGAAAGCGCAGCGCGAACGGCTCGCCACTGGCGGCGCGGCGGTCGCTGTCTTCACGGGGCAATTCGCGCATCCCGGGATTCGAAAGCCACGCGCCCTGCGAAGAGGAGTGCTCTTCATCGGCCGCGTGGGCGGGCGTGAAGTCGCGATAGGCCAGGCCCTTGGCGAAGATGGCTTCTGCCTGCTTGCGATGCAGGGCCAGGCGCTCGGATTGCTTGTACTCTTCGTCCCAGTCGAGGCCCAGCCACCGCAGCCCCTCAAAGATCGACTGCACGCTGGCCTCGGTGTTGCGCTCGAGGTCTGTGTCGTCCAGGCGCAGCACCATCGTCCCGTGATTGTGGCGGGCATAGAGCCAATTGAAGGTAAACGTCCGCGCACTGCCCACATGCAGAAAGCCAGTGGGCGAAGGCGCAAATCGAACGCGCGGAGTGGGAGTGCCGGAGGAGTTGGGATCAGGCATCGTGTCGTTTTGTTTACCTTCACGATGCTATCGCAATGCTCCCTGCCGGGCAGTGTTCAGCGTCTCACGGCTGCGGCGGCAGTTGCGGCGGCAGCGGCGGCTGCGGATACGGAGGCGCATAGGCCACTTGGGGCGCGGGCACAACTTTCCACTGCGCGAAGGCCAGCACATAAATCAGGATCAAGTTGCCCATCGGGACAATGTTCAGGAGCGAAAGCCAGGGCGAGAAGCCGGCCTTCTTGCAGATGAACCAGAAGGGAACGATGATGATCGCGAGGCAAACCAGAATGATGAGCGGTAGGATCGCCATCATGGCCACGAGCATGCGCTGAATATCGTCGGCGCTGGGCCCCTGTTGCAGCAGGAATGCAAGATTGAACATGGGAACGCTCCAAGGTGGAATCGGGTTCGCAGCCAAGGTACCGCTAAACCCATGAATCTTCAATAAAAATCGGAGGAGCCGGAATTCCTGCGACGGCGCTTGGTTTCACGCGGAGAGAGTTCTTCGGCGACTGGCCCGCCAACGCCTAGGTGATGTCCTCGGTGTCGTAGACCGGCGTGATCGTCCGCTTCTTCGGCACGCCGTGCACGGAGCTCAGTAAATCTTCCACCACATCTTCGAGTTGGCGCTGGCTTTCGACCACTTCGCTCATGCTCTTCAGCTCTTCGGGCTCCTGCACGCGCTCGACAAGCGCCACGGCATGGCATTGGGCCACGTGATCGAGGTTCAGGCCCTCGGGCGTCTTGGCCTTGATGCTGACTTGATCGATGGATACTCCCAGCAAATCGGCAACCCGCGAGCTCATTTCGCCCGCGATGGGCGCGATCTTCGGCGCAGCAAGAATTAACGTCGTATCGATGTTGACGATGCCGTAGCCCGCATGTTGCAACTCCTCCAGAGCCAGGTTGAGAAAGATGGCGGAGTCGGCGTCTTTCCAGCGCGGATCGCCCGGCGGAAAGAAGCTGCCGATGTCGCCCGCGGCCACTGCGCCCAGCAGCGCATCGGTGATGGCGTGGAGCAGGACGTCGCCGTCGGAGTGGCCGGCCAGGCCTTGTGGATGATCCAGCGTCATGCCGCCAAGGCGCAAGGGCACACCGGGCTTGAATTCGTGCGAGTCGTAGCCAAATCCGATGCGTGTGTCCATCATTAATTTGCCCGCCTCGAGCGCGTGGCTCTCCGATGTTTGTTCCGGCACAGCGGCCGCAATCCGGCGCTTTAATCGGGACTTCTCTAGTGCGTTCGCTGCTGCAGATAGAACTCGGCCAGCGCCAGGTCGCCCGGCTGCGTAATCTTCAGATTAACCTGAGAACCGTGCACCACGGCTACCGGAATTCCGGCGCGCTCGGCGAGCGAAGCCTCGTCGGTGCCCACAAAGCCGTCGGCAGTGGCCTCGGCAAAGGCGCGCTGCAGCAGCCCAAAGCGAAATCCCTGTGGCGTTTGCGCCTGCACCACGAATTCGCGCGGAATCGTCGCCGTCACCAGCGCTCCGTGGGCTGTTCGCTCCACCTGCTTAATGGTGTCAGTAGCCGGCATTCCCACGATTGCCGCGCCGTACTCGGCCACCGCGTCGATGGTGCGCTCGATGGTGGCTGCGTCAATCAGCGGCCGCACCGCGTCGTGGACCAAAACGATGTCGTCCGGCTCGGCCGGCAGGGCGTTGAGCGCGTTGGCCACCGATTCCTGGCGCTTTTCGCCGCCTTCAACCACATGAACTCGGGCCCCGAATCCGTACTCCGCCACCTGCGCCTCCGCGCGCTCCATCTCCGGCTTGCGCACGGCCACGTAGATCGCCGTCACCCGCGGCACCGCTACAAAAGCGCGCAGCGAGTGAATCAGGATGGGCACGCCGCCCAGCGCCAGAAACTGCTTCGGCTTTGGGCTGGGTTGCGGGCCGGTCATTCGCGTGCCTAGTCCAGCAGCGGGAACAATGACAAAGACTTGCATAACTCCGGGAGTATAGCACCGCGCAAGCTCTCGGCCCGCCTCGCGCTATCATCCTTTCGTGCGCGCATCTCTGCCATCCACGCCTCCGCTCAATCTCACGCTGCTCAAGCCCGGCATGCGCCTTGCCGTTGCGCTCTCCGGCGGCGCGGATTCGGTTGCGCTTCTGCGGATTCTGGCCGCGCGCAGCAGGGAACTGGGACTCGCGATCCACGCCGCCCATCTTCATCACGGCTTGCGCGGAGCGGAAGCCGACGGCGATCTGGAATTCTGCCGCGAGCTGGCCGCCAAGCTCGGCCTTCCCTTTCACGATGCCCGCGTCGACACCCGCCAGGAAGCGCAGGCCAACCCCAAATCCGGCAAAGTCGCCGAGACCATTGAAGAAGCCGCGCGCCGCCTGCGTTACCAGTGGTTTCGCACGCTGATGTCCGAAGTCCCGCTCGACGCAATTGCCACCGCGCACACTCTCGACGACCAGGCCGAGACGGTCCTCGCCAAGTTTCTGCGCGGAGCTTGGACCGAGGGTCTATCGGGCATTCATCCAAAACTCGAAAGCCCGGAGGGCGCGGGCCGAATCATCCGCCCGCTGCTGGCCGCGACCCACGCTGAAATCGAGGCCTACCTGCGCGAGCTCGGCCAGGATTGGCGCGAGGACACGTCAAATCGCAACCTGACCTTCACCCGCAATCGCATCCGCCATGAACTGCTGCCGCTCCTCGAGAGCTGGAATCCCCGGCTGCGCGAGCACATGGCGCAGATGGCCGCGTTGGCCCTCGACGAAGAAGCGTGGTGGCAGGCAGAGCTCGGCCGGCTCGCGCCGCAATTTCTGCTGCCGGGGCGGCCGGTGCGCGGAGGCGGTCGCGCTGCCGGTTCGGGCCTCGATTCCGGCCTGGCGATTGAAGTGACCCGGTTGGCTGCGCTCGCTCCGGCGCTGCAAAGGCGGCTCGTCCGCTATGCCGCCGCACTGTTCGGCGCCGCACTCGACTTCACCGCGACTGAAGCCGTGCGATCGCTCGCGCTCACCGGCCGCGCCGGTCAAAAGCTGGCGCTGCCGCACGGCCTGCGCGCGGGAAAAACTGCCCGGGAGCTGCGCCTGTCGACCCACCTCGAACCAGCTCCAAAAGGAGAAAGCGCAGGAGCGCCGCCGACCTACGAAGCCGCAGTTCCCGGCGAGATCGACGCGCCGGCCTTCGGACTCCGGATTCGCATCGAATCTCGGGACGAGGTTCGCAGCGTCGCGCCGGCCAGCGGAACCCCAAACGGGCGCACCAGCCCAACCGGAAAGACGGCAATCCTGCGCAACTGGAAGCCCGGGGACCGTGTGAGACTTCGTCACTCGGCCGGGCCTCGGAAGGTGAAGGAAGTGCTGGAACGTCTGCGGGTTACGGGCTCCGACAGGGCAGTCTGGCCGGTCCTCGAAATCGGCGGGCAAATCGCCTGGATGCGGGGAGTGGAACTCGAACCGGACCCTGAACTGTTGATTTCGGTGGATTTCGAGCCCGCTGGCAGCCCCGAATCGCCCGCGCCGCCAAACCCGCGAGACCGTTGACGATCCGAATCCTGCCCCTTTCGTAGCATGGGCACGCCTCCAACTTCCACCACCCCGGGGAGTACAATCGGATTACTGCTTCTCAGGCGGCACGTGACGCGGGTCTCCGGGGACTTTACGTAGTTTTTGCCACTTTACCGGGCGCGGGGGCGTCTAAGAAAGTGGTGTTTGGCCCCCGGGGGTCGGACCTGGGATCGAGCAGGGGATCGGTTGTCGGGGGGTCGCGGTCGTTGTTTCGCCTTCGCCGCGAAAAGGAGACGTTGGTGAACTCGAGCGTTAAAACCATTATGTTCTGGCTCTTCATCCTCATCTGCCTCGTGCTGTTGTGGGGCGTGGTGGAGAGAAGCACCGGCATGGCGAAAGAGCCGGAGTACGCCTACTCCGACCTCTATGACAAGGTGGTCAACAACCAGGTGCAGGACGCCGCCATCCAGGGCGACGAGCTAAAAGGCCATCTGAAGGTCTCGCCCAAAGACGAGTTCCACACAACGTTGCCGACCAACTACGAAGACCTATTGAAGCAGATGATCGCGGCCAAGGTGAGCTTCTCCATCAAGGAGCCGCAGAACAACCTTCTCATTCCCCTCCTCATCAATGCGGGTCCATTCGTGCTGCTGATTGCCGTGTGGTTCTTTATGCTGCGGCAGATGCAGTCGGGTGGCAACAAGGCGTTGTCGTTCGGCAAGAGCCGCGCTCGGTTGCTCTCCATGCAGCAAAAGAAGGTCACGTTCAAAGACGTGGCCGGCGTGGATGAGGCCAAGGAAGAGCTGAAGGAAATCATCGAGTACCTGCGCGAGCCGCAGAAGTTTCAAAAGCTGGGCGGCCGCATTCCCAAGGGCGTGCTGCTCGTCGGGCCTCCGGGAACCGGGAAAACGCTTCTGGCGCGTGCCGTGGCCGGCGAGGCCAACGTTCCTTTCTTCTCCATCTCCGGTTCCGATTTCGTCGAGATGTTCGTCGGCGTGGGCGCAAGTCGCGTACGCGACCTGTTTGAGCAGGGCAAGAAGAACGCTCCCTGCATCATCTTCATCGACGAGATCGACGCGGTCGGTCGCCATCGCGGCGCGGGCCTGGGCGGTGGTCACGATGAGCGCGAGCAGACCCTGAACCAGTTGCTCGTCGAGATGGACGGATTCGAATCGAACGATGGCGTAATTCTGGTGGCAGCCACCAACCGCCCCGATGTGCTCGATCCCGCGTTGCTGCGGCCCGGCCGCTTCGACCGGCGCGTGGTCGTGGGCCTGCCCGACATTCGCGGTCGCGAGGAAGTTCTCAAGGTGCACGTCAAGAAAGTTCCCGTCTCCGACGACACGAATTTGAACGTACTCGCGCGCGGCACGCCGGGCTTTTCGGGCGCCGATCTGGCCAACATGGTGAACGAAGCGGCGCTGAACGCGGCGCGCTTGAACCGCAAGCAAGTTACCATGTACGACTTTGAGCTGGCCAAAGACAAAGTCCTGATGGGTGCAGAGCGCAAGTCCATGATCCTGAGCGACGAAGAGAAGCGCGTCACTGCCTATCACGAGGCCGGCCACGCTCTGGTTTCGCTCAAGCGCGCTCACTCCGATCCGGTGCACAAGGTCACGATTATTCCTCGCGGCATGGCGCTGGGCGTCACCGTTCACCTGCCCGACGACCGGCACAACTATACGCGCGAGTACCTTGAAACACGGCTGGCCATGCTTTACGGCGGCCGCGTGGCCGAGGAGATCTTCCTCAACCAGATGTCCACCGGCGCGGGCAACGACATCGAGCGCGCCACTGAACTGGCGCGTTCCATGGTCTGCGAGTACGGCATGAGCCGCCTGGGCCCGCTCACCTTCGGCAAAAAGGAAGAGCAAATCTTCCTGGGCCGCGAGATTGCGCAGCATCGCGACTTCAGCGAGGAGACGGCGCGGCAGATCGATCTTGAAGTTCGCCGCCTGATCGACGAAGCCTACCAATCGGCACATAACCTGGTGGGAGCGAACGCCGACGCCATGCACCGCATTGCTGCTGCGTTGCTGGAGCGCGAGACGATCGACGCCGAGGAGCTGCAGCTCCTGCTCGAGGGCAAGACACTGCCTCAGATGCGGTCTTCGCTGGCCGGGGGGGGCGATGACGGTACCTCGCAGCAGGTTCTCAAACCCGAAAGCCGCGGTCCCGGCACAGGCGGCGGCTTGCCCGAGGGTTCGCCTTCGCCGGCGTAAGCAGAGCAGGGAATAGCCAATAGGGAAAAGGAAATAGGAAGGGCTGCTCTACTGAGCGGCCCTTTTTGTTGGGGAATCACCCTTGCCCTGCAAGCACTGCCCGCACATCCTTTAGCGTCACCATCAGGGTCATCGGCTCCCGCGGGCTGGGATCGAAGCCGAGGGCAATATAAAAGCTCCTCGCTTCGTCCGAGATTGCGTGAACGACGATACCGCGAATCCCAATGACGTCCGCGGCATGGGCCACGCGGCGCGCGGCATCACGGAACAGGCCGCGCCCCATCTCTTTGCCCTGCCAATTCCGGTTCACGGCCAGGCGCGCAAGCACGGCGACCGGTATCGGATCGGGCACGTTGCGCCGGAATCGGCCGGGAGCACTTTCCACGGCAATCGCGCCAGAAGCCAGCGCATAATATCCGACTGCAAAATCGCCCTGGCAAACCACGTAGGTGCGCGAAGCGCCGCTTGCCTGGTTGGCCCGGGCCCGCCGCCGCAGCCACTCGTCGAGTGAGTCCTCTCCGCAAGAGAAGCTATCAAGACGATGGTGTTCCGCGAGAAGCTCCGGCGGGCGAAGGCTGATTACTTCTCCCATGGCGCGTTCGTTTTGAGAGACCGGCGCAGGCGGGCATTGGGCCGCGGCGGCGCATCCAGGCGCGCCAGAAACCTGGCATAGGTCTTCGCGTCCACCGCGAATATTGTGCGATCAAGGAGCGTTTCTTCGGCCTCGCGCCGGGCGGCGCCGAGCACAAAATCGGTTCGGTTTCTGCCGGACACACCTGCTGCCCTGTCGATAAGCACACGCAATTCCGGCTTGATCCTCAGGTTAAGCGTGTCGCGCTTTTCTCTTGGCTGCTGAACCGCTGGCATGGCAAATCCCCCACTCGAGATTAGCATAGCATATTGTAATGACATTGTCATTACTTCACCCCTGATCCGCCCCTTTCGGCGTTCTCCCCGCATCGAGCGATCCCGGAGGCTGCGGCGATTGGGCCCTCGCCGCTTACCATCGTCCTCAAGGTCCGCTGCCCACAGTCCCCTGCTCCCTGTATACTTCCCCCGCAGTCTTCATCGCCGCTCGCTTGCGAATTTAACTTGAGAGTGCGGACGGCCTCGTCGCTTCCCACGAAAATGCTAAGAGGAGCACTCCGCATGAACGCCGTCCTACGTCTTGCCGTCCGCCGTTCTTTGCTCTTGCCGCTCGTCCTTCTTGCCTTCGCGGTCGTCTTCGCCTTCGGGGCCCACGCCGTGCCCGTCCTGATGATCTCCATCGATGGCCTCAAGCCCGAGTACATCACACAGGCCGATGCGCACGGAATGAAGATTCCTTATCTGCGCACGCTTCTTACTAAAGGTACCTACGCTGACGGCGTCGTCGGCATCTGGCCCACCATCACTTATCCCAGCCACACCACGCTGATCACCGGCGTTTGGCCCGCCGAGCACGGCATCAACAATAACCAGGTCTTCGATCCCGAGCAACAATTCGGCAGCGCGTGGAACTGGTATGCGTCCGAGATTCGCGTGCCCACGCTTTGGCAGGTTGCGCACCGCGCTGGCCTGCGGACAGCCAGCATCGGCTGGCCTGTCAGCGCTGGCGCAACCGACGTTGACTACCTCATCCCTGAGTATTGGCGTGGCGCAAGCCCCTCTGACTCCGCGAATCCCGATGACCAGCTCCTGATGGCGGCACTCTCACGGCCGGACACGCTCATCCAGCAACTGAAGCCCGCCGCCGGCCCTTACATGAACGGCAACGACACCTCGATCGCCGGCGACGAGATGAAGACCCGCTATGCGCTCGAGATTTTGCGCCGCTACAAGCCCGCGTTCATGACTCTGCACCTGAGCTCGCTCGACGAGACACAGCATGCGCACGGTCCGTTCAGCCCTGAAGCCTGCGCCGACCTCGAAGCGCTCGACGGCATGGTGGCGCGCCTTGCGCATCAGCAGTTCACCAACAATCCATCCGCCGTGCTGGTCATCGTCTCCGACCACGGCTTCATGAATATCTCGCACTGGGTCAACCTCGCCATCCCGTTTCTTCAGGCGGGCCTAATCAACGCGACCGCGGCTCCAGGCAAAGTTCCGGTCATCACCTCATGGAAGGCTGAGCCGTGGATGACAGGCGGAATGGCGGCGATCATGCTGCACGATCCGAGCGATCACGCGACGGAGCGGCAGGTGAAGGCAATGCTGGACGGCTTGGCGGCGGATCCGGCGAACGGAATCGCGGAGATTCTCGATCGCGACGCCATCCGCAAGCGCGGCACCTTTCCCGATGCGGCTTTTCTGGTGGTTTTGAAACCCGGCTACTACACCGGAAACGCACTCACCGGCAGCCTTGTCATGCCTATTCCCGGCAACCGCGGTTCGCACGGGTTTTCGCCCGAGTATCCCGAAATGCGCTCGTCGTTTTTCGCCTTGGGTGCCGGCATCGCGCATCATCGCGACCTTGGCCTGGTGGATATGCGCCAGATCGCGCCCACCGTGGCAGGAATTCTCCGCGTGCCCATGCCCACAGCCAAGGCAACGCCGCTCCACGTCGCGCCGTAAGTGCGTGGTCTATCGCCCGCGAAGCAAGGCAAGGCCCGGAGAACTCAGGCGATCCTTGTTCCCTCGGTCCCTTTGTCGCTGCTTTTAGAAGATTTTGTAGCTGAGGCCCACACTTCCACCGTACGGGTAGAGCGTGGGAGTGAGGTGCCACTGCTGATATTCGAAGTCGAACGCGCGCAGCGTGAACCGGCGGGTGAGCCTGTAGTCCACTCCGCCGCCGTAGTCGAGGACGAATGCATTCCCCCCCGTGAGAAAATCGGCGGTGCCCATGCCGACCAGAAACTTGCCATACGGCGTGATGCGGTGATACGTAACAATGGGAATCCGCGGGCCGATTAAGTAGGTGCTCTCGCCGTTGCCCGTCGGATCACCTGGTTGATGGAACTGGTTGTAGCGCAGCCAATGGCCTTCGGCTTCCAATTGCACCCAGCGGCTGAAATGGACGTCTACGTAGGCACCGGGGCCATATAACCGGTTGGGACTGGTCTGCGCGCTGAAGCCGTTTCCGGCGTAATCGGGCTGGAACATGGAGCCGAGCGCGCCGGCGGAAACACTAAAGGTGCGCGAGGTGGCTGCAGGCACAACCTGTGCGTGGGCTGAAACAACGGCGAGGAAACCCGCGAAGCAAAAGAATGCAAAGATCGATCGATTCATGAGCTTGATCAACATCCACTTCCCGTGAATCTTATTCACGCCAGGCTACGGCTTGAAGACCCACGCTCAGGACCGGATTGGATGCCCTCATTTCGTATGATGCGTCCTATCCGGTTCCCGGCGTCACTGATCTTATCTTATGGCTGCGGGTTCTGTGCTGCAGCGGGTTGCTGTGGCGGGGGCGCTGTGCCGCCTGCCGCTGTCTGCTGATCCGGAGTGGCAGCGGAGCTACTCGAAGGTTGAGTCGATGGACCAGGCTGGGCATTGTCGGGCGCGGCGGCCGGTTGGTCATTCGCCGGCAGTGCACCGGGCGCGGCCACAGTCGGCGCCGACGCAGGCGGCTCCACGCCGGCATCTTGATAGTGCTGCAGCTTGTAGAAGATCGGCGTCACCTCGAACGGCATCTTGTCGCGCGCGTTCATCGGCGCATACCGCTTCGCGCTCAGCATGTGCACGGTGTCGTCCCAGGGATCGGTCTTGAGCCAGCTTCCCAAAGGCAGCGCGGGCGTCTGTGCCAGGTCGTCCCAGTTCAGCTTCGGAGCCATGTGCTCCACCGCGGCCATCCACGGCGTGCCATCGGCCTTCAGCAGCGAGTCGCCCAGCATCGGCGTATTCAGCGCCTTCAACTCCTTGGCCCGATCCGCCAATTGCTCGTAGTAAAGGCCCGCGTTCGCCAGCCGGTCCTTGTACATGGAATTCTCGAGATACTCCATCGCCTTCTTCGACGCGGAGTCGTTGTCCACATCGGAGTGGTTCATATTGATGCGCCGGAAGGTCGACTCGTCGGGGAACAACAACCGGTCGTTGAAGGCATATCGCGTGTCGATGTGGTGGCCCATGGCAATGTGAGCCAGTTCCATGGCGACTACCGAGGCAATCGCTTCTTCGCTGGGCAGGCTGTCGATCAGCCCCTTGCTCAGCAGGATTGTGTTGCCCACGGTCGTGACTTCCACGGTATCGGTAAGCAGCACGCGCGTGTGAATCTGGTCGGTGAAGGCCAGGTTGTTGGGCACCACCAGGTTGATTACAATCTGGTCCAGAACCTTGTTCTCATAGCCGCCCGCATCGAGCGGCGCCACCAGGCCCGCTTCAACCAGCCGGTCGATCACGTTGTTCTCGGCCTGGGTGATCCACATGCGCGAAGCCTGCAGCGGACCCACATCCTGCGAGTCGTCGCTCTTGTCCACCGCTTCGTCCACTTTCACGGTGACGTTCTCGCTCTCGCGCGTGGGCAGCTTCAGCGAGTAGCCCCAGAAGTGCGTCTGCGCCTTCAGGCCCACCGGCTTGTTGGCGTCGGTGCGCTGCGTCTCCTCGACGTAAACGGCAGCGGGCAGCCAGAGCCCCGGCTGCACGTTCATGCGCCAGCTGTCGAAGTGAAAGAAGTATTTTGAGGCGTCCTCCGAGTTAGGGCCAGTGTAGGTGCCGTTGAAGCGGACCACGTTGGCGCCCTCATCCTCGATCCAGATGCGTCCGTAGAACCGGCCAATGCCTTTGACGTCGGCCTTGGGATGCATGTCGTAGACCCAGGTGCGCACAGTGCCCACAAACTCGCGGCGCACAAAGCTGAATTCATAATGCTGCTGGTCGAATCCCGACGGATCGATGAACATCATCTCCATGAATCCGTTGGGATTGTAGGTAAACTTCTCCAGGCCCAGCACCTTGCTCAGTCCTGTCATGGCCGCAAGCGAACCTTTGAAGAACCCGTGCTTGGTTCCGTCCTTAGGCTGATAGGACCTGTCGAAAAAGTCTCTGCCGAAGTCCACGCGGCTGAGCATGTATTGGTCGTCCGTTGGCACTTCGTAGAGCTTCACGTCCGGCCGCGTGTCCTGGATGTAGGTCTCCACCAGCGGCGTGCGCAGTTGGACGCTCTTGATGAGCACCTTTTCCTGCGCGACCGCCCTTTGCACCAATGCGGCCTGGTCGGCGGTGAGCTGACGGGCCTGTTCGTATTTCGGTTCCTTTTTTGCGTATGCGCACGCAACTCCGATGGTCAGAATCAGGAAGGTTAGGGGGATCTTCCGCAACATCATGTGTGACTCCTGTTGAACTTTGTCCGGCTATGTTCTTGCCTTGCGCGCCATTCCGTGCGCGGCTGCCGAGTATCGGGCCATTGTTGACCTTACCCTCGTGATGCTACGCCAATCGGGGCGCGATTCTACGCCATCTGGAACGTGATGGTAATCTTCGTCGTTACGTCCACGGGCTGGCCATTGTTGGTTGCCGGGCGGAACTTGATTTGCTCCGCCACGCGCCTGGCTTCTTCGTCAAGCCCGTGGCCTAGTCCCTGAAGCACGCTGTGCACAACCACTTGTCCGTTGGCCAGGAACGTCACGCTCAGGACCACGTCTCCTTCGACGTGCAACTGCCGCGCTTCGTTCGTGTAGCGCACCGGCGGCTTGGAAAGAACTTCCACTTCCGTAGAGTGAACCACCTGTGTGGTCATCCTCGGCGCCGCGGCCACCTGCGTCATGCCCGGAATCCCGGCCGTGGCCACCTTGCCATAGTTAGACGTGTTTCCGGTGCCCGTCGCTCCGGGAATGCCGGCCGAGGCCACTCTCCCCGGCGTGCCCGCGCTGGAACCGTATTTGGTTCCATTGCCGAGGCCGGTAGAGCCCACCACACCGTGCGGCGCCACTGCCGGGCCATTCATGCCGCCATAAGGATTCCCGATGGTGGCAACTGTCGCCGGACGTGTGGCATTGGGATTAGGCGTTACTCCAAAGGTCTGGCCCAGATGCACGGGCGCCGTTGACGGTTTCACCGTCGAGTTCTGCGCGGGCATCGCGGCCGCCAGTGCCGCCTTGGGCTGCGGCGCCAGGATCACCGTCTGCGCCTTCGGTTGCACTGCCGGCAGATTTACCTTGGCTTCCATCTGGATCGGCTTCGGCTCGGGCTTTGGCTTGGGCATTTCGATCTGCCGCGGCTGCAGCTCCACCTTGGGTGGCTCTGGCGGCGGAGGCAGCTCCCGCGGCGGCGGCTGCTTGATCTTCACCGCGGGCGGCGGGTTGTTGGGGACCACCAGTTCCGTCATCTCGTAGTGTTGTTGAAGCACCTGTTTCGCCGTCATGCCGATAACGATGGCCGTCACGGCGATCAACACATTGATGCCCCCGCTCATCAGGAAGGCTAGCGGGCGGAACTCGGGCTCGGGCAGCAATCCGAAGGTGCTCTGTCCAGTCGTATAGGATGTCGACATCTCTTTAAACCTCGCTTGCGGCCGCCGCTCTGGCGGAGGGCCAACTCGGGAAAAAATGGCGATTCGGGAATCGCAAACCGTCACGAAAACTGACTGCCGCGCCCTTCCACTTCTTCGATGACGTTCAATCGAGCAAAAACTGCTTCTGCCACCCCGTCATCAGCCGGAAAGTCGATCCTGTCGGCAGCTGAAAACGATGGGCCACGCGGCATCTGCTTCTCATATTCCTGATAGATGCGCCTAACCCTTCCATCGCGTTCTGGTCCAGATCCCTTGAGGGAAATTTGGAAAGGAACTATTACCATTATACGGAGGAGCTGGTTACTCGCAGATCACCCAAATTGTGTAGGTACTGGTACCAAGGGCACAAGGGAATCCGCTTGAATAATCACCTGAGCCGGCCCTGCTGCCCACGGACATTCCGTTCCTTTCCTTGTATGATCCAAGGCACCTCAAAAGGAATCGGCCGCGGGTCTCGCGACTGAAGATGCGCTGCTGGGATGCCAAATCGGGAAGTGAACAACGACCCGACCTTGGTAGTCCCATAACGCCGCGTTCGAACTCTCGGCGCGGCCAACTGCCCATGCGGAAGATTCAGGCCGGACGGCGGGGGGGGCCGCGCGGTCGAGCACTATTCTTATAGACTCAAGGTAAACCAATCTGGACTCGCGAGGATAGTCTTTTTGTGAAGATTTTTGTGACGGGCGGGGCGGGGTACATTGGCGGTACTGTTGCGGGCCTACTAGCCGAGAGGGGCCACAAGGCAGTCGTTTTCGACAATTTGAGTCACAGCCGGCGCAATCTGCTGCCTGCCGGAGTTGAGTTCATTGAGGGCGAGCTGGCTGACCGGCGGGCTCTCGAATCCACCTTTGAAGCGGCCCGGAGCGAAGGCCAGCCCTTCGACGCCGTGCTTCACTTTGCCGCGCTTATTGAGGCCGGCGAGTCGATGGTGCGGCCCGAAATCTTCTTCCGCAACAACACCGCATCCACTCTTTCGCTTCTTGAGGCGATGCTGGCTTCGGGTCCCAGACGGCTGATCTTTTCTTCCACCGCTGCCGTCTATGGCGAGCCGGAATCCGTTCCGATTCAGGAAGATGCACGTCTCGCTCCCTCCAATCCCTACGGCCAGTCCAAGCTCCTCGTGGAGCAGATGCTCGCCTGGTTCAACCGCATCCACGGCCTGCGTTACGCCTCGCTCCGCTACTTCAACGTGGCCGGCGCGTACGAGGGCCCGGCCGGCATCACCCGCGGCGAAGCGCACGAGCCAGAAAGCCACCTGATCCCGCTGGTCCTTGATGTCGCGCTCGGGCGCCGTCCCTCGATCCGCATCTTCGGCGACGATTATCCCACTCACGACGGCACCTGCATCCGCGACTACATTCATGTCTCCGACCTGGCCGAAGCCCACCTTCTCGCGCTCGACGCCCTGAACTCCGGCCCCGAAAAGGACTCTGGCTCCGAAAATCAGGCCCCTCTCATCTATAACCTTGGTAACGGTCACGGTTTCAGTGTGCGGGACGTCATTGAGTCGGCGCGCCGCGTCACCGGCCATCCCATCCCCGCGGAGATTCATCCCCGGCGTCCGGGCGACCCAGCCGTCCTCGTCGCCGGCTCCGAAAAAGCCATCCGCGAACTTGGCTGGAAGCCGCGTTATACCGAGCTCGACGAAATCGTCCGCACCGCATGGATCTGGCACCAGAAGCGCTATCCCGCGTAGGGTTAGACAGACGAAAATGGGTGTCCCAGGTCCGGGGTCCCCGCGGACAGGTCCAAGTCCGTGGGGTGGAGATCCCTCGCATTTGGGGACCTGGGATCGCACGGACGCGGCGGAGGAATTAGCAATGCAGCGCATCTATTTGCTCTCGACAGGTGGAACCATCGAAAAGGTCTACTCCGAACAGAGCGGCGCCGTGGAGAATCGCGCCGCCAAGCTGGACCGCTATCTGCGCGCGCTCCGCCTGCCCGACGCCGATATTCGCTCCATCCAGCTCATGAACAAAGACTCGCTCGAGATGACCGGCGCCGATCGCGCCGAGGTCCGCGATCGCGTTGCCGAGCTTCTCCCCGAAGGCGCTCCCATCGTCATCTCTCACGGCACCGACACGATGGTTGAGACCGGGCTGTTTCTTGAATCGGGGTTCCCCGCCCTTAAAGTTCCGATCATCCTGACCGGCGCCATGTCGCCCCTGGGCTTTGAGGGCAGCGACGCTCTGCAAAACCTTACCGAAAGCCTGCTCGCCGCGCGCTTGCTCTCTCCCGGCGTCTTCGTCGTCATGCACGGCCAGGTCTTTCCCGTCGGCCGCGTCCGCAAGGAAAAAGATAAAGCCACGTTCGTCTGGGATGAGTCGAAATAGGCGACACAATGAAGCAGGATTTTTCTGCAACCGGCGGGGCGCATGTTCGATCCAATCAGCTGGAGGCCGAACGATTCGCCCAAAGAGGTTTTCCCCGATGGCCAACAGCAGAGACAAAGGCTTCTTCCGGGCGTTTCTCGATTTCCTCATTCTCTTCAGCGGTATCTCTACGGCTTCAAACCTGGCCCGCACACAGGGCCGTGCACTTCTCACGCGCGGGATCTTTCTGTTTCGAGGCAAATGAGATTTCTGCCCCGCCCCATATCGAAGCGTTCTGATCTCCGTTCTCTGTTCTCTGATCTCTGTTTTCTGATCTCTCTTCTCTGTAGAATTGAAACTATGCCAATCTCACGCCAGCAGGCCCTCGATTACTTTCAATCCTCAGATCTGATCGGACTGGGATTCGAGGCTGACGCTGTGCGCCGCCGCCTGCATCCCGAGGGCGTGGTCACCTACATCATCGATCGCAACATCAACTACACCAACTACTGCACCGAGTACTGCACCTTCTGCGCCTTCTATCGCCCGCTGCCTCGCGCCGGCAAGCCCGATCCGCGCGCCGACGACGGCTACATCCTCGACCTCGAAACCATCTACGCCAAAATCGCCGAGACCCTGGAGATGGGCGGCACCGGCGTGCTGATGCAGGGCGGCATTCATCCCGATCTCAAGATCGACTGGTTTGAGCGCCTCTTCCGCGGCATCAAAGAGCGCTTTCCCGCAATCTGGCTGCATTGTCTGTCGGCTTCCGAAGTGCTCGCCATCGCCGAGTATTCCTCGCTCGACCTGCGCACTACCATCGCTCGCCTGCGCGATGCCGGCCTCGACTCCATCCCCGGCGGCGGCGCGGAGATTCTCGACGATGAGGTTCGCCATCGCATCGCGCGCCTCAAGTGCGACACCGAAGACTGGGTGAGCGTGCACCGGACCGCGCATCAGTTAGGAATGCGCACCACGGCGACCATGATGTTCGGCGTAGGCGAGAATTTCGATCAGCGCGTTAATCATTTCGAAACAGTCCGCCGCCTGCAGGAAGAGACTGGCGGATTCACGGCTTTCATCCCCTGGAGCTTTCAGCCAGGAAACACGGCGCTCGGTGGGCGCGGCTGGGACGAAGCGACGAGCGTCGAATATCTCAAGGTTCTCGCCATCGCGCGCCTTTACCTCGACAACATCGAAAACGTGCAGGCCAGTTGGGTCACGCAGGGATTGAAGGTGCTCGAACTGGGCCTCCACTTCGGCGGCAACGACGTGGGCTCGGTCATGCTCGAAGAGAACGTCGTCCGCGCTGCCGGCACTTCGAACTGCACCACGGAAGAAGAGCTGCGCCGCATTATCCGCGACGCCGGCTTCAAGCCCGTCCAGCGCGATACCCTCTACCGCACGATGTTTTTGAATTAGCGCCGGTCTTCGAGTTCCAACTCTCGCACAAATCGCGTACCATGCAAGAGGCAGGCTAGCGCTCCCCTCCCGCTCGGCCCGTCCAGGCAATCCCCGCCTCGCAACAGCGGCTTCTTACCAAATCTGGAGGTTATCTTGACTCGAATCTCTACTCGTATCTCTGGAAGTTTTCTGGCTGCAATGGTTTTGGCCTGCACAGCGGCACCGGGCTTTGCGCAAATCGAAACGGAACTCTTGAATCCGGAGGGCGCAACCGCGCCTTGTACCGGGATTGGTCCCATCGCGGCTCCCGTGGTCAAGAAGTGCATCACTCTTTTTGAGCAGGCCGGCTTCATTGTCAACAACCAGCTCGGATACTCGGGCTTCACGATTGGTACAAAAGGCGCCACCGACGGCGCCATCACCGCCGTCGATCCTCAATCCCCGGCCGCCGCTGCGGGATTCAAAGTCGGCGATTCAATCACCGCGATTAACGGCAAGCCGGTCGAACCGACACCCGGCATGATCGCCGCCAAGGGTGTGTTCGGGCAACGCGGCGACACGTTGCACCTGACGCTGAAGCGCGGCGGCTCCCAAGTCGACGTCAGCCTCGTCCGCGCCGCGCAAAATGCACCCGCCGGACCGACGACTTCCGGTTTTATGATTTCGGTCAAAGACATGATCGACTGGCAAAATCAGTTCGCTCCCTGCATCGGTGCCGGCCCGGCTGCTCCGGCCGCGATTGCGTTTTGCTACGGACATTTCAAGCCGTACGGCTTCATCAAGGCTGCGGACCTCGGCTCGACAGGATTCCAGATCGATCTTGAAAATAAGAGCAAAGCGCTGGTGACAACCGTGGATGCCGGCTCTCTCGCTTCCAAGGCAGGCGTCCAGTCCGGTGACGAAATCGTCGCCATCGAGGGCCAGCCTCTAACCGCCAGCAAGGGAGAAGAGGCCAGCGAAATGCTTTTCGGCAAAATTGGCGATCAGTTCAAGATCACGGTTCATCGCGGGCAGAGTGTTTCAACAATCGAATTGACTCTGGCTGCCAAACCCAAGAAATAGCCCATCGAATCGCCCGGCCGTTTTCTTCACCCGGCTCACCAATCCCACGTGGGATCATCGCCGCATGTGTCGCGAGCGGGGCACAATCCTGTCGGTGGGCTCTTTACCTGGGAGGAGTGAAAGCAGTACGGCGGCAGCGAAAAAGGGGTGTGCGACCCTCAAGGGGAAGGCCGGTTGTTCCGGCAGCGCTGCCGCCGCTCTGGGGAGTGCACGTCCCAAAAACGCACGACTTCGGCGCAATGAAAAACTGAGCAGTATTGACCGGTTTGCTGCTTTTTTTTCGAAGCGCCTGGCCAGCGCAAATCATCTACGTTTTATATATGACACATTCTGCTTCGCTTTCTCTCCGCACCCTTGGCAACTCTGATCTTGAACTCACCCCCATCGGACTCGGCACGTGGGCCATCGGCGGCGGCGACTGGGCCCACGCCTGGGGGCCCCAGGACGACGCGGACTCTATCGCCGCCATTCACCGCGCAGTCGATCTGGGCGTCAACTGGATCGACACCGCGGCCATCTACGGCCTGGGCCACTCCGAAGAAGTGGTCGGTCGCGCCGTCAAATCCCTTTCGCGCAAGCCCTACATCTTCACCAAGTGTTCCATGCGCTGGCACCCCGATCGCTCCATCTACAACTCGCTCAAGGCCGCGTCGCTCGCCGAAGAAGTTGAAGCGTCGCTCAAGCGCTTGCAGGTCGACTCCATCGACCTCTACCAGATTCACTGGCCCAACCCCGACAGCGAAATCGAAGAGGGTTGGGAAACGCTGGCGCGACTGCAGGAGGAAGGCAAGGTCCGCTGGATCGGCGTCTCCAACTTCTCCGTCGACCAAATGAAGCGCGCCATCATGATCGCGCCCATCACCAGCCTGCAGCCGCCTTACTCCATGCTTCGCCGCGCCATCGAGGCGGAGATTCTTCCTTTCACGCTGGCCAACGGCATCGGCGTCATCAATTACTCGCCCATGCTCTCCGGCATGCTCACCGGCAAAATGACCGCCGAGCGCGCGGCGAACCTGGCCCCCGACGACTGGCGCCGCAGGAACAAGGAATTCAATGAGCCGCGCCTGAGCCAGAATCTGCGCCTCGTAGACCTGCTGCGCGAGATCGGCAGCGGCCACAGCGTAAGCCCCGGCGTGGTGGCCGTGGCGTGGGTGCTGCACAACCCCGCCATCACCGCGCCGATTGTGGGCGGCCGCAGCGCAAGCCAAGTGGAAGAGACCGCTGCCGCGCTCACATTTCGTTTGACAGAGGAGGAATTCGCAAGGATCGGCGCGTTTCTGGCTACGATGCAGCCGTGAGACCGCTCCGCCTCACGCGTATAAAAGCAAAAACCCCGGCCGAAGCCGGGGTTTTGTTTGAAGGAGAATTCCGATTACATCGCCGCGACAAAGTCCGGAACCATGACGGCCGCGTTATCCTGCAGCAACTGCGTCATGCGGGCGGCCATGCCGGTATAGATTGAGGCGGCGCGGAATGCATTCACGCGAACACCTTCGCTAGCGTGCCGAAATGCATATTGCGTCAGGGCCGTCAGCACGCAAACCCGAATCTGCATCGCGTCACTGTATAAGGTCTCGATCAGCAGCCGATCCACGCCTTCACACTGCTTGGCGGCGTAGCCTGCCATCTCCTGCATGACTTTCGCATTCTGGTACATCACCCACAGGCCCTTCGGACCTTCCATGCGCTGCCATGCATCTTCAGGAGTTGCGCTCAAACCCTCTTGCCACAGGAAATGGTCGCTCAGCTCGCGAGCGCTCCATTCGGGCCTGAGCCGGGCCATCATCGATTCCCATGTCTGCGAATTGCGGCGCTGCGCGCTCTTGCGCCAGCGCAACAGAACCATCGCGATCACAACCACGGCAGCAATTTGGAGTACAAGCAATGCCATTTTCAATCCCCAAAATCAATCTATCTGCAACTGCTAACCCTGTGACTCAACCTGGAGCATTTCTGTGTACACCAATACTTGTAGCAGGAATCAAATCGTTTGTCTGCTCCCAAAACGTGTTTGGAATAACTCTTTAGTGGTATTCATGGCCACTCGCTGGGAACTTGGAACATTTCTGTGTACACCAACACTTGTAGCAGAAATCAAATCGCTTGTCTGCGCCAAAAACGTGTTTGGAATAACCCTTTAGTGGTATAAATTCCCATTCGCTTGGACAATGCACGAAAGTAATGGTTCGCCTTGCGCAGCGGCATTTTTCCGGTTGATTCGCCGATTCGCTCGTCCAATCGCCGCGCCGAAAGTCTTCTACTACAATGGAATACAGACAGAATTCCGCACCAAGGAGCGATCACCATTGCTCGAGCGCACGTTCAGCATCATCAAGCCGGACGCGGTTGCCGCTGGATTGAGCGGCGCCATTCTGGCCGAGATTGACCAGGCCGGTTTCCGCTTTGTCGCCATCAAAAAGGAATCCATCACCAAGCGCGAGGCCGAAGGCTTCTACGCCGTTCACCGCGAAAAGCCGTTCTTCTCCAGCCTCACCGACTTCATGTCTTCGGGCCCGCTCTTTCTCATGGTTCTGGAAAAGGACAATGCGATCACAGATCTGCGCAAGTTGATGGGCGCCACCAATCCCGCCAACGCCGAAGAGGGAACCATCCGCAAGAAATTCGCCCGCTCGCTCCAGGAGAACGCCATCCATGGTTCCGATGCGCCGGAAACGGCTGCCTTCGAAATCGGCTATTGGTTCGCGGGCTACGAGCTGATATAGCCAGCGACGCTGACGTTCGGGCTTGCGCACGGAGGATGGATCGGCTATGGCCGCAAACGACCACCAACTCGCTCGGCTGTTTCTCCAGTCCTCGCGGACACAGTTTCTTGCGCAGTATTTGCCGCGACTCAGGGAATGTGTCGCGCCTCTCAGCACCGAGCAAGTCTGGTGGCGGCCCAACGATGCCTCGAACAGCATCGGAAATCTACTGCTGCATCTGGACGGCAACGTGCGCCAATGGCTGGTTACCTCGTTCAACAAGAATGACGACAAGCGCAACCGTCCGGCTGAGTTCGCTGCGCAAGGTGGGCTCTCTGCCGCCGACTTGCTCGACCGGCTTGGCGCCACGCTCGAAGAAGCAGCCAAGGTCCTCGATCGCCTCACCGTCGAAGAATTACTTGCCCCCTGCGAGATTCAGGGATACCGCACGCGCGGTCTCGACGCCGTTTACCACGTCGTTGAGCATTTTGGCATGCACTACGGCCAGATCCTGTACATCACCAAAAGCATGCTCGCCAAAGACCTCGGCTTCTATAAGGAGCTGAACAAGACCGGCCGCGCCTTAGGTGGAACCAATCTTCCAGCCCGACCGTAATAGACGACATGAAAAGAAACGGCCGGCTGAATGGTCCCAACTCCGCCCAGGCGTGGACCTATATAGGAGCGACACTTTTCCTGTCGGCGTTGCTCGTGTCGGCGATTGTTATTCCCGGACTCCGGCTTCTCCACTCCTTCCAGGCGCTCATCTACATTGCTGTCATCGTTCTTGCGCGCCGGAACAGCCCATGGGGATACGGAGCTGGATTTGCCATCGCGATCGTTTGGAATGGGATGAACCTTTTCGTCACGCACCTCATACAGGTTGGCGCCGCCGCCATCTGATTATCGCTGCGCACTGGGCACGTACAGCAGCTCGTCCCGATGATGGTCACCCTGGGCGGAATCGGGCATTTTGTTCTTATCGTCGCCGCACTCATTGCGCTTGTACGTCACAACACAGAACCCCAAAAGTGGTGGAAGTTCGCGGGCGGCGGCGTTCTTTCCATCGCTTATTTTGCTCTGATTGTCGCTTTTGCTCGGCCTCACTGAGAACGCGTTTTTGCGCCCGGTTTCACGGGCGCCGCGCGACGGCCACGCGCGGAATGCCTTGCAAATCGTTCGTGAATTCGATCCCGGTGAACCCGGCGCCGGCGAGTAAAGCCTCGACTGCCGGCTGTTGGCTAAAGCCAATCTCCAGCGCCAGATAGCGTTCGTGAAAAAGTGCGGTGAACGCCGCGGGGATCAGCCGCCGATAGATTTCCAGACCGTCGCCACCTGCAAACAGAGCCTGCGCCGGCTCGTAATCGCGCACTTCAACAGAAAGCGAATCGCGATCGCCCTCCGCCACGTAGGGCGGATTGGAAACGATCAGATCGAACAGCCTACCCGCCACTGGAGCCAGCAAATCGCCTACGCGGAAGATCACGCGAGCCTCTACACCATGGCGCTTCGCGTTGGCTCGCGCCACGTTCAGAGCCGCTGCGGAGATGTCTGTCGCGTGAATGTCCGCGTCGGGCAAATTCGAAGCCAGTGCCACGGCAATCGCTCCCGACCCCGTACCCACGTCAACGATCCGCTGTCGCTCGAACCCGCGCGCAAGCTCGATCGCCTTTTCCACCAGGTGCTCGGTCTCGGGCCGTGGAATCAGCACGTCGCGATTGACCTTAAAATCTAACCCGTAGAACTCCGCTTCTCCCGTGATGTATTGGATCGGCTCCCCGCCGCGCCGGCGTTCTACCCATGTACGAAAATCAGCTATCGCATGAGCCGGCAGCGTTTCGTATCCGTGCGCAATCATCCAGGCCAGGTTTGTGTCCGGCGCATCTCCTTTCAGAACGTGAAGCAGCAGCGTCTCGGCGTCGCGGCGCGCGCGCTCCGCATGCAGCCCCTCAACCAGCGAGTGCTCCGCCTCCGACAGCAAAGCGCGAATTGTCTCTGAATCACTTGGTGTAGGCTGCATAGGAACTGGACGCTGGGTCTAAACAGGATAACGCTCCAGCTCGATGCACTGGCGGGCCACCGCGCGGCTTAAAGCCACCGCATTCCCTGGGGTAGCCCGCGCCAGCCGGCGCAGAATCGCCAACTGTGTGCTCAGCGCGTCGCCTTCCCCGCAGGCCGCGAGCACTCGCCGCGCCGCCTGTTCGGCCAGCGCCATTGTTTCATCCGCCAGCAGACCCGTCATCGCCGCGGCAACCTCAGCCGAGCTGCGGCCCGCGCGCGCCATCTTCTGCGCGCGTACCAGCGCCGACTCCAGCGCATACACCTGGCTGATCATGTCCGCGAGCTCGGCCATGATCTCCTGCTGCTCGTCCAGTCCCGTCATGAATCGTTGGCTCGCCACGCCCGCCGCGAACAGCGCCATCTTCTTCACCGCGGCCAGCACGGCCGCCTCGGACGCCAGCGGCTGCCCTTGATCCGCATCGCTGCCGAACGCGGGCGGCTCCATCATTTCGTCCATCACGCGCTTGATCGCTGCCAGCAGCGGCAGCTTCCCGCTCATCGCGCGCTTCATCATCCATCCCGTGATGATCAGCCGGTTGATCTCATTCGTTCCTTCAAAAATTCGATTAATGCGCGCGTCGCGGTACGTCCTCTCCGCCGGGTACTCTTTGACGTAACCGAATCCGCCCATCGTTGCAATCAACTCGTCAGCAACCATCGTGAGCATCTCCGAGCCGTAGACCTTCAAGATGGAGCACTCCACTGCATACTCCTCAATGTTGCGCGGAACATCGACGGCCTGCGCCGCACTCGCTCCTTCGAGCTTTGCCTCATCCAACCGAGCCCCGTCTAGCCGAGCCCCTTCTAGCCGAGAATCGATCAGGCCAGCCGTGCGGTAGACCATGCTCTCCGCCGCATACAGTTGCACCGCTGCCGACGAAATCTTGCGCTGGATCAATCCGAACTCGGCGATCGACTTGCCGAATGCGCGGCGCTCCTTGGCGTAGCGGATCATTGCGGCCAGCGCATGCCGCGCCCCGCCCACGCAGGCCACTCCCAGCTTGAAGCGGCCCACGTTCAGCACGTTGAACGCAATGTGGTGCCCCCTGCCGGCCTCGCCCAGCAGATTTTCTTTTGGAATCTTGCAATCCTGCAAAACCAAAGGACAGGTCGACGAGCCGCGAATTCCCAGCTTGTGTTCCTCGGCGCCTACCGTCAGCCCCGGTGTCCCGCGCTCGATCAAGAACGCCGAAAACTTTTCGCCGTCTATTTTCGCGAAGACCGTGTACAGCCCCGCCGTTCCGCCGTTGGTCAGCCACTGCTTCTCGCCGTTCAGAATGTAGTAAGCGCCGTCGGGGGTGAGCGCCGCGCGGGTGCGAATGTTCATGGCGTCAGAGCCCGAGCTGGCCTCGGACAATCCATAAGCGCCAATCCATTCGCACGTCGCGAGTTTCGGCAGGTAGCGTCGCTTCTGCTCTTCGGTCCCGTACCACACCAGCGGCAACGTGGCGATGCCGATGTGCGCGCCGAACGCCGTCGAAAAGCTGGCCAGCACGGAGATGTGATCGGTGATGAGCGTCGAGCTCACCTTGTCCATCCCCAGGCCGCCGTACTCCTCGGGAATATCGACCGCGGTGAATCCCAACTCCGCGGCCTTGCGCATCACCGCCCGCATTGCGCCCGGCTCTTTTCGCTCGATGGCCGCCACGCTCGGCAGAATTTCCTCGCGCGCGAATCGCTCCGCGGTGGCCGCGATCTGGCGCTGCTCTTCGTTCAGGTCTTCGGGAGTGAAGATTTCATCCGGCGTGCGCGACTCGAGCAAAAAGCTGCCGCCCGCGGCGGCAACAATGCCCGCGCCGGCAACTATTGTGGATGCGGCGACTGCGTCCATTGGCTTCAGGGGCCTCCTTGCAACACGTCCCTGACAAGGGATCCAATGCGCCAACCTTACGCCAGCGGCTCAAGTCTCCGCAACCATCCGCGATCGTCTGCCCTCTATCGCCTAAACCTAGCGCGTTGACTCGAACAGGAACCAGGCGCGCCGCTCCGCTTCGTCGATCCACACTTCGATCAAACTCGTGGTCGCGTAGTCGTTGGCATCGGATGCGACCTCGTGCGCCTCGCGCAGGCTCTGCGCCAGCGCTTTGTTGTCGGCCTGGAGCTCCTCCAGCATTCCGTGCGCCGGAACAAACTCGTAGTCGTTGTCGCTGATCCGCTGCAGCCGCGCAATGTGCCCGATAGAGCGAATCGTCTGCCCGCCAATCTTGCGAACCCGTTCGGCAATGTCGTCGCTGATTTTGAAGATTTGATCGGCCTGCTCGTCGAGCAGCAAATGATAATCGCGAAAGTGCGGACCGCTCATGTGCCAGTGGAAGTTCTTGGTCTTGATGTAGAGCACAAATACGTCCGCCAGAAGCGCATTGAGCGCGATCGATAATTCCTTCACCTGCTCGGGTGTGAAGCCATCCGGATTGCTTGTCTTGGCCGCCTTGTTCGATTCGGTTGCGTGGGTTGGCATGAAACCTCCATTGCCGCAGACGGGAATCTGCTCACCTTGAACCGGAGCCTGGCGTCTGGGCGATACATTCGTTGGATGCCGGACCGCGAAGAATGGTTCGCAGAGTTAGAAATGTGGAAATCGGAAGTTGTTCTGATCCTCACAAAAGCAGAAGGGGCGCCTGCGGATACGCCGCCTGCGCCCTTTCTGCCGGACTATAAATACTCCCCCGAACTTAGACCTTCAACGCCGGGTGCGCCGCGTAGTGCAGCAGCACCGCGACCGCGCAGCTCGTAAGCCGCGTTTCTGCTGAATCCGCCCGACTGGTCAGGATCGTCGGCACGCGCGCGCCCAGCACGATGCCGGCCAGTTGCGCTCCGCCCAGGTATTCCAGTTGCTTGGCCAGCATATTGCCGCTTTCGAGGTCGGGCACAACCAGAATGTCGGCCTGTCCCGTCACCGGCGAAACCAGCTTCTTGATCTGCGCCGCCTTCTGGCTCACCGCGGTATCGAACGCCAGAGGTCCGTCGAGAATCCCGCCCGTGATCTGGCCGCGATCCGCCATCTTGCACAACGCAGCAGCGTCGAGCGTCGACTGGATCTTCGGGTTCACAGTCTCGACTGCCGAGAGCAGCGCAACCTTGGGCTCTGGAATGCCCAGCGCATGAGCCAGGTCGATCGCGTTCTGCACAATGTGGATCTTGTCTTCGAGATCCGGTGTAATGTTGATGGCCGCGTCGGTGATCAGCAGCGTGCGCGCGTAGGCGGGCGTATCCATAATGAACACGTGCGAGATGCGCCGCGCCGTGCGCAGCCCGGTATCGCGCTGCATGGCCGGCTTCAACAGCACGTCGGTGTGCAGGCTGCCCTTCATCAGAGCCTGCGCGTTGCCTGCGCGGCACATCACCACCGCGGCTTCAGCGGCATGTGCCTCGGTTTCGGCCTCTACGATCGGAAAGGCGCCAATCTCTGCGCCGATCTTTGCCGCCAGCGCCTTCATGGCCTTTTCGGGTCCAATGAGCGTTGGCTCGATCAGCCCGGCAGCCGCGGCTTCCACGGCTCCGCTCAGCGCCACCTCGGTCAGCGGCCAAACCACAGCCGTCGTGATGGCCGGAAGATTCTTGCAGCGCGCAATGAACTTGTGAAAGACGTGGTAATCCGGCGGATGGCCGACAAGTGGGTCAACGGCAACAGCCTCAGCCAACATTGCAAGGTCGCTCATGGATCGCTTCTCCCAGCCGGCGGAGCCACTGGCTCGCCAGCCTTACTCATATATTGTCGCGTGCCCGCCGCGAACTACGTGTGCCTTCGGTCACAGTTCGGGCTTGCGTCTCTACATGCGGTACCAAACCGGCACTAAGTGCTGCTTTCCGCCGCATTTCGCTGGCGATCTCTTCCGCTTTCTGCGATGTGCGAATCCCCGCTCATTTGGCCGCGATTTGCGCCTGTTCCGCCTCGTTGACTCGGCAAGAAATTCAGGCCTATACTCGGGATTACCGGGCCTTCCCCCCAGCCACCAACGGTCAGCGGCGTTCTCCGCCGGCGCCGCATTCATGGAAAAGGAGAGTCTTATGAAAAGACTTCTCGCCATCGCCTTTTGTGCTCTGCTTGTTTGCGGAGTTACAGCGCCGCCTTCCTCAGCTCAAATGACCCAGCTGACCAGCGCGCTATCTGGGAAAGGGAAAAAGCAGCAAGACCCGAACGATATCAGCAATGTCGACAAGGACAAGATCGCCCGGATCGAGGCGATGCCGGAGGTGCAGGACGCTATTCAGCAGGAATGGGACACGCTGCGCCGGAACGATATGCAACTGGCTTATGGCATCAACTTGACTGCAACCAAGGGATTGGCCCAGGACGCCGCTGCCGGGGATTCATTTGACCAGCAGCGTCTCTACAGCAATCCCGTGGTGCAAAGCTACGTCAACCACATCGGGCAAAGGCTCGTTCCCAAGAATTCAACCAACGTTTACACCTTTCGCGTCCTCTACGATCCCATCCCCAAGGCACTTACCCTTTCCACCGGAACCATCTATCTCTCCACGGGATTGGTTTCCATGCTCGACAGCGAGTCGGAAGTGGCCTACGTCCTGGCGCACGAAATTGCCCACGTTGAATTGAGGCAGGCTTACCTGCGCATTCGCGACAAGCATGTGGCAGAGGAGTTGGCTAAGGAGAAGGCCGAGAAGGAAAAGATGATCACCGACGTGGGCTCAATGGTTATGGGAGCCGGACTGGGCGGCGCCATGATCCCGCTCCGCCTGGGAGGGTTGCTCGGCGGCAGCGCCGGCCTGGCCACTGGAATGGAAGTCGGCCACTACTTCATTCATCCGCAGATCGAGCCGGTGCTCTGGGCCTCGAAAGAAGAGGACGAAGCCGACGATATGGCGATCAATTTGATGATCGAACAGGGTTACGACCCGCGCGAAGTCAATCGCCTTTTCGCCTCGCTGAATCAGGTTGTCACCGCGGACTCGCGCATGGGGCTCGGTTTCATGGGCAGCGCGCCGCGCATTAAGGAGCGGCAAGCCCACCTGGACACGCTCTTTGGCGGAGACCTGAAGGCAGAGATCGAGCTGCGCACCAAGGGCAAGGGCTTCAATTCCAATAGTCCCGACTTCGGGCCCATGATCTCCTCCGTCAAGCGCGACAACGGGATTCTGGCTATGGACTACGATCTCTTCGCCGTGGCCAAGAGGAACCTGCAGGGCGCCGTCTCGGAGCGGCCCGACGATCCCTACGCGAACTTCTATCTCGCCAAACTCGAACGCCTCACGGCGCGCACTCCCGACGAGCGGCAGGACGCGCTCAACCACCTGACCACCGCACTGCGTCTCGATGCGGACCGGGGCGCCATCCCCTCGGCTCACCTGGAGTATGCCGTCGCCCTGATAGAGGCTGAAGATTCGTCGAACCACGATCAGATTTCGAGCGAGCTCAAGACCTATGTCACCCTCTCCGAGCGCGATCATGGCGGACTTCCGTCCAACATGCCGCTGATCTACGACTATCTGACTGCATCCGGCGACGGGCGGTGGTATCTGCCTCCGCAGTGGTTTGACGCACAGTTGACCAATAACCCCGGCTTTTCGACCACCGCGCCTGAAGCTGTGATTCGCAAGGCCAGTATGCTGGAAGGACCGGCTTCGGGGCCTTCTTCAGAGCCGGGCACGACGCCTGCTTCCCGCACCAGGGTCAAGACGGCCGCGGCAAACAAGCCGACAACGGCGAAGGCCACCCCGCCGGCAGCAAACTAGAGAATTGCGCACGGTTTTGCGCAGACCGCTCATCCGATCTGGTCCATCAGCTTGCGTTACTCTGAATTCTTATGGGCCAGATCCGCATCCTTCCCGATCAGGTTGCCAATCAGATCGCCGCCGGCGAGGTGGTTGATCGGCCCGCATCCGTCGTCAAGGAGCTGCTCGAGAACGCTCTCGATGCCGGAGCCACGCGCATTCGCATCGACGTGGAGGGCGGCGGGCGAAAGCTGATCCGCGTCTCCGATGACGGCCAGGGAATGAACCGCGACGACGCCCTGCTGGCATTCGAGCGCCACGCAACCTCCAAGCTGCGCACCGCCGACGATCTGCTCTCCATTGCCACGCTCGGCTTTCGCGGTGAGGCGCTGCCCTCCATCGCTTCCGTTGCGCGCGTCACGCTTGAAACGGCCACCGGCGACGAAACTGCAGGCACGCACATCGAAATCGCCGGCGGCAAAATTTATCGCGTCGAAGATGCTGCCCTGCCTCGCGGCACTACGATCGCAGTCGGCGATCTATTCTTCAACACTCCCGCGCGCCGCAAATTTCTTCGCGCCGAATCCACTGAACTCTCCCACATCACCGCGCTGGTCACGCACTACGCTCTGGCCCATCCGGAAAAACAATTCGATCTCGTCTCCGCCAGCCACACCATTCTCACGGCTCCTCCCGTCGCCCGCACCGCGGAGCGCATCTTTCAACTCTTCGGCAAGGAGACGCTCGGCCAACTACTTCCCGTCGCCGCTGAAGCTCCATTCGAGCGCGCCGGCCTGCCCGAGCCGCCGCCATGGAAGAAGGATCCGGATCAGCCTCCGCGTATTCCCGGCTCGCTGCGCCTCACTGGCTTCTACTCCAAGCCGGAGCTGCAAAAACTGAATCGCAACTCCATCTACATCTTTATCAACAAGCGCCTCATCCGCGACCGGCTTCTGCTCCACGCCATCACCGAGGCCTATCGCAACGTAATCCCGCCCACCAGCTTCCCCGTGGTTCTGCTCTTCCTTGAAATGCCTCCGGAAGAAGTGGACGTGAACGTCCACCCCGCCAAAACCGAAGTCCGCTTTCGCCAGCAGAGCCACATCCATGACTTCGTCCGCGACAGCCTGCGCACCGCGCTCATCAAAGCGCGCCCCGCCGCCGGATTCCTCGCTGCCCTCGACTCGCAGCCCTCGGCCAGCCCCTCGCTCATGCCGCCCGCGGCGTCGCCGCTGCCCGGAGCACCCGACCGCGACTCGCTCGGCCCGTCCGTTCCCTTGCCGCCGGACTCCGATCCGACCGCCTTTGCCGACGCCGAAAGCTTCCACCTCACCCCGCGCCTACCTTCGCCCGTTCCCGGCGCGCTGCCCTTCAGTGAGCGAAGTCTTGACGAGCGAAGTTTTGATGGCCCGGGCTTTCCTGACGGCCAGCAGCCCCTGCCTGAAGGCCAGCTCGCCCGCAGTCTCGACCCGCAAGCCTGGGCTGCGGCAGCCAACGCCTTGTTCGCCCCGGACTCCGCGCCGAACGTCGGCGATTGCAGCCCAAACCCCAACGGCGCAACAGCTTACGGGAGCAACTCCGCCGCCGCGGCAGCCCTCATTGAAGCCGAGCAGGCCGCCAATTCCCTCAACCGCCTTGGCTCGCTCAAGCCTCTCGGCCAGTTGCGGGACTCCTTCATTCTGGCTGCCGGTGACGATGGATTGTGGATCATCGACCAGCACGTTGCACACGAGCGAGTGCTTTTTGAGAAGATCCTCCGCGACCGCCAGGTGGAACGCGTCCAACGTCAGCGCCTGCTCATGCCTTTGCTTGTGGAATTGAAGCCCGAACAGATGGTCGTCTTCGCCCGCATCGCCGAGGAGCTAGAAAACAACGGCTTTGAGGTGGAACCCTTTGGCCCTCAAACACTTGCAGTCAAAGCGGCCCCCGTTGGCCTCGAAGGCGCCGAGCTCGAGCGCACGCTCGCCGAAGTCATTGATCAGTCGACCGCAGATTCCGCAGAACCCTCTCGGAATGAGGAACTTAACCGTCTCCGCTCCCGCATCGCCGCCTCCATTGCCTGCCATTCCGCCATCAAGGTCAATACACATCTTGATCTAAACCGTATAGAATGGTTATTGTTAGAACTTGCTAAGACCAGCCACCCAACCAGTTGCCCGCATGGACGTCCAATCGCTTTGCTGTATTCTTGGAATGAGATCCAGCGGGCCTTTCACCGAATTTAGGGTCCTTTAAGAGACCTCTCGGACGCTTGGAAGGTGGCAGGACGCGCTCCTAGGAGCGCGGGATTCTGGCCGTGATCGCCAACCTGGAAGCGAGGTTTTCTTTGACAGCAGAACAGTTGGAAGCATCGCGCGCCGAAAGGATGCGCCTGAACGGACGCGGGCAGTTGACCCTTGATGAAGCCCGCACTTGGTTGGAGGAGACGGGGTTGTGTCTCTTTCTACCGCGGCGACAGTTCGCCACATTCACTGCCCCCACCTTCGTTGAAGCCGTAGCCGGCGAGCACGTTTCCACTCCCTCGGCCAAACTGGTTTCCGTTGCGGAAGATCTGCTGGTACGTCTCGAGTCGGAAAGCGTTGCAGTTCGCCTCAATCTGCTCGGCCAGCCCGGCGATTCACCCGACTTTGTTGTCGCGGCATGGGTCTTGCCCTACGTCTATGCGCTCCGCGGCGATCGCGACTGGCGGCGCATCCCGCAGTTGACCGGATCGCGCCAGGTTTCGCAGCTTGCGATTCAGGCCTACAAGCAACTTGAAACGGGCGACGCTACCATTACTCAGTTGCGGCACTCGCTCGGCCGCGAAGTCTCTGAATCCGCGGTTCTGCGCGCCATTACCGAGCTCTGGCAGCAGCTGCGCATCATTCCTGTTGTCTCCGCTCCCGGCAAATCGCCGCAGTGGCAGCTCCTGCGCCTGCGCTATCAGAAGGCCATTGCTGAAGGCGCGTCTACCTCTCAGGTCACCGCCATCTCCGTGCTCGCATCTATTTATCTTCAGGCAGTGATTGCCGCCAGCATGGAAGAAGTGGAAATGTTCCTTGCGCCGCTCACCGCGCGCAGCAAGGTCCGCGAAGTGTTGCGCGGCTTGGTTGCCACACGCCAGGTGCACTCGCTCGCTCTGGGCCACGCCCCGCACTTTTACGTCGCCGGAACGCTGCCGGAGTTTGCAGCGGCGCCCACGGTTTACGCCAGTTCGTCCATGCCGGCCTCCTCGCACTTTCTCCGCTCCTATGAGCACGAGGAATCGCTGCGCGAGCCGGTCGAGCACCGATTTGCTCCAAGCTCGCCTGCTCCAAGTCGGCCTGCTCCTCAATTTGCTTCCGCGCCGCCGCCGCAGCCCAAGCCGGCCGAGCCTGCAATCGAGCACCCCGCGCAACCGCGCGAAAAGGCGCAAGCTTCGCGGCCTCGCTTCAGTCATCAGCCCGCTCGCGCACGCAACCGCAAACCGGCGCAGAGTTCCTCCGCCGGTCGTGTCGCCCGCCGCTCCGGCAGCGACGCGCGCACCGCTTCGCCTCGCGCCAACGGCAGCTCGCGCCACGCGCACACCTCGCGCTTGGCAAAGAGCGCTTCGAAAAACGGGCACGCGCCTCACTCCGCCAAAAGCGCTACCAACGGGAACCGCTTTCGTTCAAACGGCCACTCACGGCCCGCCAACGGCCTGCACAAAGCAAAGCCGGCCGCGGCCAGAAACCTGCGCAACGGCCACGCCAGCAACGGAAAACCCGCCGCAAAGTCCGTCTCCCGGCGCGTTGACGCTTCCCGCCCCGTTTCGCGGTCCGGTGCGCGCCCCGCCGCGCGCGGCGGCCGCAAACCGGCATTGGCGGCGTCCACTAAGGCTGGCAACCGCTCGCGCTATGGCTTTACCGCTTCCTCCAATCGGCGATCGAAGAAACGTGGGTGAGCGAGAGTGGCTGAGCGAACGCCGATGAGCGAACCCAGATGAGCGAAACTGGATGAGCGCGGAAGAAAAGCGCACCGCCGCTCCGGAGCGCGCACAGAAAATCATCGTCGCTATCGACGGCCCTGCCGGCGCGGGAAAAAGCACCATCGCCCGCCACCTTGCCCGGCACTTCGGCCTGCTCAATCTTGAAACTGGCGCAATGTACCGCGCCTTCGCCCTCAAGGCTCTGCGCTCTGACGTCTCTCTGGACGACGCCCGAGCTCTCGAAGAACTCGCCCGCGAAACCGAAATCCGCCTCGAGCCCGGCGACCAGGAGAATCTCGTCCTGCTCGATGGCGAGGACGTGAGCGGCCTCATTCGCAATCCCACCGTTACTGATGCCGCATCGCGCGTCAGCGTCTTCCCCGCCGTGCGCGCCTGGATGGTCCGCCTCCAGCAGCAGGTGGGAGCTCGCGGCGGAGTCGTCATGGAAGGCCGCGACATCGGCACCGTCGTCTTCCCGCACGCCGAAGTCAAAATCTTCCTTGATGCTGCGCCCGAAGTGCGCGGCCAGCGCCGCTACGAGCAGATCGGCCAAAAGGGCACGACGCCCGCGCCGCCGCCTCAAGAAGTTTTGCGCGACCTCCGCGCCCGCGATGAGCGCGACCGCAATCGTGCCGACTCCCCGCTCAAGCCTGCGCCCGATGCCGTCATCCTTGATTCCACGCGCATGTCGCTCGATCAGGCGCTCGCCGCCGCAGAAGCCATCGTCGCCGAAAAACTAAACCTGACGTCCTAAGGCCTATCGACTTATTCCGACGGAAGCGACGGGGGTCATTTTTCCTCAGTTCCCATTTAGAGCGCTTGGCATAGGCAGAGGCGGTCCTGAATAGTGAACGAGAACGATCCGCCAGACTCCATGTTCTTTGTGATAAACTTGGCTCTCCCGCCCTTCAGTCGTGATCGCAGTCCCATCCTTCCTGGTTGCGTGAAAAGTCCACGTCATCTCGGACCATGCGGCGTCATCGTAAACGTGGACCTTCGGATCATGCAAGATCAGCTCGCGTTTTGAAAACATGCCGCCCATGATTCCGATGTAGACGTGATCTGCAATCTGCTTGAAACCGTGCTCCGTGCCCAGCGGATGAATGAAGGTGACGCCCGGATCTTGAGACCAGATCTCGGACGCAAGGGAAACATCGACGTTGTCGACCGAGATCGCGTACTTCTGCAGAACTGCCCTGATCTGCTCTTCGTCGCCGCCGATTCCCTGGGCACAAGCGGCCGCGCATAGGGCAACCAAAAGCAGAGCTGGCGTGAGAACCAGCGTGGAAGCGAGGCGGGATCGCAAGGATTTGGTTCGCATAGTCCCCAGATATATCATCAGCACCGAATCCAAACGCTCCCTCAACCCCTGATTTCAGTCTTATGCCGCATGCGATAGGCTCATAGATGTATGGAAGTGACTTGCAGCCGTTGCCACCAGACTGTGCAGCCCGCGGATTGCTTTTGCCCCTTCTGCGGTCTGCCTCAGCTCGTCTATACGGCTGACGGATCCACCGGGCTTGGCCAGCTCGAGCGCGCGGACGAACCGGTTCGCGACGCGAGCTCGGTTGACTGGAAGGCGGCCCTGCGGCTGGCTCTCATGCTGGCTATTCCGGCTGGCGCTATCTGCTCCATGTTCTCTCCGGCGGGAGTCTATGGATTGCCGTTGATGGCTGCGGCCGGAGCCTGGGCGGTGGCCCTCTACATGCGCGGCCGCCGTCCCGCCTGGATCACCATCGGAGCCGGCGCGCGCATCGGCCTCGTCACAGGCATTCTCGGCGCCTGGACCGCCGCGTTCACCACCGCAATTTCGCTTTACGCCATGCGCTTCTGGCTGCATCGAGGCCCGGCCATCGACGATGCGTGGCTCGCCCAGATCAATCTGTCCACCCAGCAACTGGCCACCATGAACTTCGATGCCCAGCAGATCGCGATGAATAAGGCCATCATGCTGTCGCCCGAAGGACATGCCGGTTACATGCTGTTCACCACCGCTTTTCTCGCCATCATCCTTCTTGCCGTTTCTGTCGCCGGCGGCGCGCTCGGCGCTCGTTTCCTCGGCCGCCCGCGCAGGATGGAAAGCTAGGGTCTTTCTCCACTTGACCCTGCCTCGAACCTACGGTATCTTAGTTTTTATGAGTTTAGAGCTCACTATGTTGGCGTGTCGGGCGTGTTGTTTCACGTCACACCGGCCTTGTTGTTGAGCGGATTTCAGACTCAGCCGATTCACCTTAAGGCCGCGTGACAGCAAATCTGCTGGCGCGGCTTTCGTGTTTAGGTCGGTGAATCCAAATCGACACCAAACCCCAATTCAACACTCTTGACGCAACCATGACAGTTCTTCCCCAAACACGGCGCTCCATCACTGCCTCCCGGATCACTGCCTCCCGGCGGTTCGCCTGTTGTTGCTGTTGTTGTAGCCGCTAACTTCCCCTTTCCATCTTCCATTTGAAGCGCGCCCAAGACTTTTTCAGACTCCTTGTGGACGTTTCCCCAGGTCGCGCTCATATCCCTAAGCCTCCACAAGCAGGCTTTGACCAACCCTTCAGGAGACACAGATGACCATTCAGAAAAAACTGGCTCGAATTTCCTTGGTTCTATCCCTCGCAATTGCGGCCCTCGCCGCAGTGCCGGCCCGCGCGCAAATTGTCGGCGGCAACGTGGGCGGCATCATTCGCGACTCCACCGGGGCCGCATTGAGCGGCGCTACCGTCACCGTTCGCCAAACCGACACCGGCGCAACGCGCACGCTCGTCACCGGTTCGGATGGCCGCTATGCAGCGCCCAGCGTGCCCGTCGGTCATTACACCATTTCTGTCACGCACGATGGCTTTCAGCCGGAGGAGCGGACCGGCATCGTGCTGGTGATTGGGCAGAGTGTGCAGGTGGACCTCGTGCTGGGCGTGAGCTCGGTCCGCGAAACGGTGGTTGTCAACGCCGGCGACCCGGTCGTGAACACCACTTCGCAACAAACCGCCGGACTCGTCGACGAGCGCCAGGTCAAAGAGCTGCCGCTCAACGGCCGCAGCTTCGACCAACTGCTTACCCTCAATCCCGCTACCGTGAACTATACCGGCGAGCGTTCGGGCAGTATCGGCACCTCCAACTCCTCGGTGGGCAACATGTTTTCCGTCGGCGGCCGCCGCCCGCAGGACAATCTCTTCCTCCTCAACGGAATCGAGTACACCGGAGCCTCGCTCATCAACGTCACGCCCGGCGGCACCAGCGGCCAATTGCTCGGCGTCGACGCGGTGCGCGAATTCAACGTCGTCACCGACACCTACGGCGCCAGCTACGGCAAGCGCGACGGCGCGCAGGTCTCGATCGTCACCACCTCGGGAACAAACTCGCTGCACGGCACGGCTTTCGAATTCATCCGCAACAGCGCTCTCGACGCGCGCAACTACTTCGATCAGTCGTCAATCCCCGAGTTTCAGCGCAACCAGTTCGGCGGAACTCTGGGCGGGCCCATCCGCAAAGACAAGCTCTTCCTGTTCGGTAACTATGAGGGCTTTCGCCAGGCCTGGGGCCTGAGCGACGTCACGCTCGTTCCCGACAACGAAGCGCGCCAGGGCTATCTGCCCTGCGCCCAGGTCACTCCCGCGCCGAACCCGTGCCCCAGTTCAGGGCTGGCCAACGTGGGCGTGAACTCGGCCGTAGCCCCGCTGCTGAACCTTTGGCCGGTGGAGAACGGCCCGGAGCTACTCTCGAACGGCAATCCCAGCGGCATTGCGGAAGCCTTCAGCCATCCGCCGCAGCACATCAACGAGGATTTCGGCACCACTCGTTTCGATGACAATCTCGGCAGCAAGGATCTGCTGTTCGCCGTCTACACCGTTGATGCGAGCTCTGCAACTTCGCCCTCCGCCAATCCCCTGAGCTACGTCAACGAGAACCTGCGCGAGCAGGTCGCCAGCATTCAGGAGCAGCACGTGATTTCGACCTCTTTGCTCAACACTGCGCGCTTCGGCTACTCGCGCGGCAGCTACTTCTTCACCGGACTCGTGCCTGTGACCGGCGTACCGGGCTGGGTCTCCGGTGATCCCGTCGGCGCCATCGTCATCAGCGGCAGCACGGCTTCAAACGGCGCTTCCTCCATCACTGGCGCAGGCGCCAACGTGGGTAGCAACAACCGCACCGCGCGCAATCTCTTCACCGAAGACGATCACGTCTACTGGTCCAAAGGCCGCCAGCAGATCGAAGCCGGCGGATGGCTGCAACGCGTGCAGGCCAACGATCTGCTCGCGCAGAATCAGTACGGCCAGGCCTCCTTCAGCACGGAGCAAACGTTCCTGAAGGGCACCGTGGCCACTTTCACCCTGGTTCCCGCGCCCACCGCGATGGGCTGGCGTTCGTTTCTGGGCGCAGGCTTCTTTGAGGACACCATCAAAGTCACGCCGCGCTTCGAGCTCCGCGCCGGCTTCCGTTCGGAGTCCACCAACGGATGGAACGAGTCGCAGGGCCGCGCCGCGAATTACGCCATCGTCAACGGCGTTCTGCAAACCACACCCGTCGTCGGCAACTCCGCGCTCTCCACTAACCGCGCAAGGTTCCTGCCCAATCCGCGCCTCGGCTTTGCCTGGGACGTGCGGGGTAACGGCAAGACGGCCATCCGTGGAGGCATCGGCCTTTACCACGGCCTGCTCGACACGCTTGACTACCGTCTCGATCAGACCGCGCCCTTCAATACGGCTGAGTCCATCAAGACCATCGCAGTGTCGAGCCTGAATTTCACCGCCGGTGTGCCGCCGCCCTCCACCGCCAAGGTTTCGCCGAGCAATGTGCAGCCCAATCTATCGACCCCGGCGGACATTACATGGAGCCTGCGCATCGAGCAGCAGGTCGCTCCCAACACTTCGCTCACAGTCGGTTACGTGGGCTTTCACGCCTACCACCAGATTCTTTCCGAGGACATGAACGAGCCCACGCCGGTCTACGCGTCGACGGGCCAGGTCTACTACCCCTCAACCACCGACGTGAATCCGAATCTCGCCAATTCCACTTCATGGGTCTCGCAGGGCACGGGCCTGTATAACGCGCTCGAGGTTGACGCGCGGCACACCTACGCGAACGGCCTTCAGCTCCGAGGCAACTACACATGGTCAAAGAATCTCGACGACGGCTCGGCGTGGAACACCAGCGTCAGTGGAAACACACCCGCGTTCGTCTCGTTCCCGCTGAATCCAAAAGTCGACTGGGGTCCGGCGGCCACTGACGTTCGCAATGCCGCCTCGATCAACGGCAGCTACGACCTTCCCTTTGGACCCAACCGGCACTTCCTGAACAGCGCGTCAGGACCGGTCGCCTTCCTCGCCGGCGGCTGGACCACCAGCGCCATCTTTGCCATCCAGACCGGCTTCCCGTTCTCTCCGCAGCTCGGCTATAACCCGCCAGGCAACGGCGACTCGCGCAATCCCATCCGGCCCAACGTGAACCCCTCGTTCACCGGAAACCTCTACCCGCACACGGTAGGCGAGTGGTTCAACCCCAACGCTTTCAGCCCGCCAACCGTCACTGTGGGCGCGACCACCTACGGAACCTACGGCAACGCCAGGCGCGACTCGCTCGTAGGCCCCGGGCTCACGGAACTGGATTTCTCAGCGGTGAAAGACACGCACATCACCGAGAGGCTCAACCTGCAGTTCCGCGCCGAGTTCTTCAACATTCCCAACCACACCAACTTCCTCACGCCGAACGAGGTCGTCTACTCTTCGGCCACGCAGTTGTCACCCACTGCGGGCGTGGTCACCGCCACCTCCACCACCTCGCGCCAAATTCAATTCGGCGCGAAGTTGCAGTTCTAAAGTCGCCTTTCACCCCGCGCAATCTTGGGTGCCCCATCCTAGCCACGTTCTTTGCGGCTAGGATGGGAAAGCACAACAACCCACACGCCGACTTGCCAACTCGCCAACTTGCTAACTCGCTCCCTCGCTCCCCAACTCCCTCGCTCCCTGACTCACCCGCCCCCGAATGAGATCATCGAAACTAATCGTGGGTGCCCCACCCTCGTAGCGTCTTTGTTTTGCATCTAGGGTGGGTTCATGGGGGTCAATCGAAAATGAGGGAAATTGTCACGTATGTCTTTGGGCTGGCCTTGCTGGGCAATGCAGCCCTTTTCGTGCCGCAGGCGCTCGCCGTCTGGCGCAAGAAAAGCGACGAAGGCGTTTCGCTGGTCACCTTCGGCGGCTTCTGCATTCTGCAGGTCATCGGAGTCATCCACGGCGTCTACGAACACGACAACTCCCTCATTTTCGGCCTCGGCGCCAGTTTTCTAACCTGCGGAACGGTCACCCTCCTTACCATCGTCTACCGCCTCCGCCGCCTTCGCGCACCCGCCGCCTATCCACCCGTCTGACCGGCCCCCTTCCGACCCAATCTGCCCGTCATGACCAAAGCCGGGTGACACCCATCACATCGCGCCTGTGGAAGGATGAGTACGACAGGGGAATGCAATCCAGCGTATACTGCTCTTCCACGGCGGCCAAAGCCCCTGGGAACCCAGGGGGCGCCCCGCTATTTCCCTGGCTCAGACCCACGGAGGACCCAATGAAGATCACAGACACCGTCGACCAGGTGCTGAAGCAAAAGACCTTCAATAAGATCCTGCCCATCGACCCCGAGCAAACGGTTCACCAAGCGCTTTCGCTCATGGCTGAGCACGACGTCGGCGCCTTGATGGTCATGTCCGGATCGAAACTGCTGGGCATTCTTTCCGAGCGCGACTACGCCCGCAAAGGCATTCTCCTCGGGCACCACTCCAAAGACACAACGGTGCGCGAGATCATGACCAGCCCGGTCATCTCCGTCACGCCGCGTCAAACGGTCGACGACTGCATGAACCTCATGACTCAGGGCCACTTCCGCCATCTGCCCGTGCTCGACGGCGACAAATTGATCGGCGTCATCTCCATCGGCGACATGGTAAAGTGGGTCATCTCCGGCCAGGAGCATGCCATCCAGGCCCTCGAGGGCTACATCACCGGCGCGTATCCGGGCTAGAAGCGCATGTGCCGCAATATCAAAATGCTCTTCAACTTCGATCCTCCTGTCACGGACGAGGAGGCGCGTGCCGCGTCGCTGCAGTATGTCCGCAAAGTGAGTGGCTTCAACAAACCGTCGAAGGCCAACGAGGCAGCGTTTAGTGCCGCGGTCGATGAGATCGCCGCAGCATCGATGCGGTTACTCAGCCAGCTTGAGACACAGGCACCGCCACGCAATCGCGAAGAAGAAGCGGCGAAGGCGAAGCTGCGGGGTATGTCGCGGTTTGGCTCGTGAATCAGGCGGAGGCGTTTGCCTCCCCGGAATCTGGGCTTAGAAATCTGCTGAACCTGAATCGCAGGATCTGCGCAGCGCGCCGGATCACCCCAGAAAGATCCCCGCAATCGACGCCGAGATCAAGTTCGCCATCGTCCCCGCCAGCATCGCCCGCACGCCTAGCCGCGCCAGGTCGTTGCGCCGCTCTGGAACCAGCGCGCCGATGCCGCCGATCTGCATCCCGATCGATCCCAGGTTCGCAAATCCGCACAGCGCAAACGTGGCAATGGTAAATGACCTCGGCAGCAGTGTTGCCTTCTGCGCGCCCAGAGAAATGTACGCGATCACTTCGTTCAGCGCCATGCGCGTGCCCAGCAGCGTCCCGATCGCGCCGCAATCCTGCCACGGCACGCCGATCACCCATGCCACCGGCCGGAAGAAAAATCCCAGAATCAGCCCCAGGCCCGGTGGAACCCAGTGCATGTAGCTCAGCCCGTGTACCCAGCCCAGCATCATGTCCAGCAGCGCCACCAGCGCCAGAAAGCTGATCAGCATGATGGCCACATTCAACGCGAGCTTGCCGCCGTCGATCGTCCCGCGCGCAATCGCCCCGATAAAATTCTCATCCGCGTGCAGCTCGTCTTTGGGAATGACGACCTTGCCCTCTGTCGCCGGCACTTCCGTTTCCGGCACCAGCATCTTGGCTAGCAGGATCGTTCCCGGCGAAGTCATGATCACCGCCGACAGCAGGTGCCGCGCCTCCACTCCCTGTGCGATGTACATGGCCATGATGCCGCCTGAAACGTGCGCCATCCCGCTGGTCATAATCGTCATCAGTTCGCTGCGTGTGGCCTTCGACAAAAACGGCCGGATCGTCAGCGGCGCTTCCGTCTGCCCCATGAAGATGCTCGCCGCCACATTCATGCTCTCCGCGCCGGAGATGCGCATCGTCTTCAGCATGATCCACGCCATGCCGCGAATAATGATCTGCATCAAGCCAATGTGATAGAGCACCGCGAAGAACGCCGAGATAAATATGATCGTCGGCAGCACCTGGAATGCAAAGATGGCGCCCTTATTTCCCCCCAACATGCTGCCGAACGCGCCGGAGTTCGGCAGCCCAAGCTGCCCGAACAACACCTGCGTCCCCGCGAACGTCGCCGACAGCATGTTGGTCACTACGCCGCCCGCAAACGTCATAAACCGCGATCCCCAATCGGAGCGCAGCACAATGAACGCAAACGTGAATTGCAAGCCCAGTCCCCAGGCAATCGTGCGCCACCGTATGTGTCTGCGGTCGGTGGAGAATAGCCATGCGGCCAAGAGCACCGCCAGAATCCCCAGCACGCCTGTGAATCGACCCAAAGTGATTCTCCTCGCCTTTAAATCGAAGGGCTTTGGATAACCTTAAATCATCTCGCGGACGGGCAGGTACGCGAAAATCAAACTGACAGCGGGAACTCCCGGAGGTGGTAATCGACAACGCGGCTCTCCACTCGTTTATGGCGCGCTTTCGCTACGGAGTTGTATCGTGCACATCGAAAGCCGGAACTCCACAGTCGGCGCTCGTCGGCATCGCCACGACTCCGGAGCTCGAGATCGTTTTCGACACAGTGAGGTCGTCGCGAAAGTATTCCAATCTTATTGAACGGCCCTCCTGCTCTTTCGTCGTTGGCTGGGAGGGTGAGCAAACGGTCCAGTTCGAAGGGTTCGCCAGAGAGCCCGAGGGCGAAGAGCTTCGCCGCTACCAGCAGGCGTACTTCGCCGTTTGGACCGACGGGCCCGCGCGTATGAGCTGGCCTGGAATCACCTGGTTCGTCGTGCGCCCCCGCTGGATTCGCTTCAGCGACTTCGACCGGAATCCGCCGCTCATCGAAGAGAGATCTTTTCCGGTCTGACTTTCGAATTGAGCGCTCGCCGAGCTACGAACGCGGCGTCGAGACCAGGTGTGTTTCAGCATTTTCTTGCGTGAACACCCGCCCCACTAAGGGCACTGGTTCCGGCGGAGTTTTTGAAAAGCGAATCGCCCGCTTCAAAATCGCCACCGGCTCCGCCAGCAACTCCGGCTTCGTCGCGTACACCGTCGCGAATGGTTGCCCCTTCTCGATCTTCGCCCCGCGCCGCGCATGGAAAAGAATCCCCGCGTGCGGATCGACCGGCTCGCCGGCCTTCTCGCGCCCCGCGCCCGTTCGCTGCACCGCCCAGCCCAGCGCCGTCGTATCCATCTCTGCCACAAACCCGCTTTCCCATGCGGCGACGATCTCCGTCGCTCCCGGCTTGTGAAAACTCTTCATATCGTCGAAGACGCTCACATCCCCGCCTTGCGCGTCGACCATCTTCATAAAAGCAGCGAGCCCCGCGCCATCATCCAGCGCAGCTTCCGCCAGCGTGTAGCCGGTCTTCGCCGATTCGGCTTTCCCGCCTAAATAGATCATCCATCCGGCCAGAATCAGCGACAGCTCGCGCAAGTCCTCGCTCCAGGCCGGCCTCTCGCCGCGCAGCAGCTCCACGCACTCCACCAGCTCGATCCAGTTTCCCGCCGCGCGCCCCAACGGCTGGCTCATGTCGGTCATCAACGCTACCGTGCGCGTCCCCGCAGCCTCAGCCGTCGCCACCATCAACGCCGCCAGAAACTCCGCGTCCTCTTGCCTGCGCAGGAACGCCCCCGACCCCGTCTTCACGTCGAGCACCAGCCCGTCCAGCCCCGCCGCCAATTTCTTGCTCAGTATTGACGCGCAGATCAGCCCCGGGTTTTCGACCGTCCCCGTGCGATCGCGCAGCGCGTACAGCTTTCGGTCCGCGGGCGCAAGTTCATCCGTCTGCCCGATGATCGACGCGCCGCAATTCTTGATCACCGCCTCGAACTCGGCCAGCGTCAGCGCCGTGCGGTAGCCGGGAATCGCTTCGAGCTTGTCCAGCGTTCCCCCGGTGTGGCCCAGCGCGCGTCCGCTGATCATCGGCACGGCCACGCCGCACGCCGCCGCCAGCGGAGCCACCAGAAAGCTCGTCTTGTCGCCCACCCCGCCAGACGAATGCTTGTCCACCGCCCGCCGGCCCAGCCCCGCCGGCGAGAATTTCACCCCCGAGTCGCGCATTGCCAGCGTCAGCGCGCGCGTCTCATCGAGTGACAGCCCCTTCAGCCACGAAGTCATCAGCCACGCCGCCAGCTCGGCCTCCGGAATCGACCCATTCGCCGCGCCCGCCGCCACAAACGCAATCTCTCTCGCGTCCAGCTCCCCGCCGTCGCGCTTCCTGCGGATGATGTCGATCATGTGCAAGGGTGCAGAGTTTGTGCTTGTCATATCGCGGCGACGCCCAGCCTTCCCGACCCCTGTTCCCTCGCTTTTCACTTCAGCGTCATCCCCTACTTCAGCTTCATCTCCGACCCCAGCGGCAGCAGCTCGCTCAGGGCCATCGTCCTCGTTCCGTCCGCGGCAGGAAACATCACCGGCGCATCGGGCGTCATGAATTCGGCCAGAACCTGCCGGCACGCGCCGCAAGGAGGGCTGGCCGATCTATTCAAATTCGCCACCGCAGCCGCCGCAATCCGGACCTTCGGCCCGAATTCGGAAACCGCCCGCGCCACCGCCGCCCGCTCCGCGCAAACCGTAAGCCCGTAGCTCACGTTCTCCACATTGGTCCCGGTCACTGTCTCGCCGTTCGTCAGCCGCAGCGCCGCCCCCACGCGGAACTCTGAGTACGGCGAGTAGGAATTCTCCGCCGCCTGCCACGCCGCTTCAAACAGCTTCTCCATCTCCTGCTGGTTCACGTTCGTCATCGCGATCGCACCCCACGTCCCACAAGCAGTCGAAATTAGAGGCTAATGCATCGCATCCGCGCATGTACACTCGCCGCGTCCCAAACGCAGCCCGCGGAACAGCCGACAAAAAACAGCCGCAGGCGAAACCCTGACCTGCACGTCGCCGGTTCTTCTGCGCCGGAACGCAGGGCGGCGTTGCCCATCTTTCGCGTAGCGAAGAGTGGGAACGCGCAAGCCCACTCGCCACCGGCTCGCTTACTCGCTGACTGGCTAACTCGCTGACTTGCTGTCTCCCATCAGCCGCTCCACCTCATCGTGCAGCCGCGCGGTGATCGCCGCCTCTGTCTCTTCTGGACCGAACTGGATTGCCTCGCCGATCTGCACTTCAATCGTCCCCGAACGGAACCAGCGTCGCTCTCCGGTCGCAATCTCGCCCAGCCCGCGGATGCCCACGGGCAGAATCGGCACGTAGCTCTGCTTGGCCAGCAGGCCAATGCCCGGCCTGAAGCGCGCAAGTTGCCCCTCCGCTGAGCGCGTGCCCTCGGGAAAGACCATCACGTTGTAGCCGCGGTCCAGAGCCTTGCCCGCGTGGGCAAAGCTCCGCTGAAAGTCGCGCTGACGCGGCAGCGGAAACACGTTGAACAGCGCCGTCACGAGCCAATAAGCCGGCGGCCCGAGAAGATAAAAGCCCTTGTGTCCCGGCGGCCAGTCAGGATTGCGCCAATGCCGGTAGTCCTCGAGCATCTCGCCCAGCATCGCCGTCGCAATCCATCGCCGGTACGGCGCCGGCAGGGCGTTGACGATCAGCGGCCCGTCGAATGCAGTCACGTGGTTGGCCACAATCACCAGCGGCCCCTTGGGAAGCGGCTTCTCCGGCCCCACCACGCGCGGCGCAGCCAGCAGCCACGTAATCGGGCGAATCACGGCCTCGATAAACGCCGCGCGAATCCAGTGGAACGGCTTCCACCACGGCCACGTCGGATAGAGAAAGTGCGGCCGCGGGAGCTCTTGCAGCGCCTCACCGCCTTCCGGATCTCTGTTCTCCGATCTCATTTCTCTGACCCCTGGGCCCTGTTCCACGTTCCCTGTTGCGTTTTCTCCTTGCTCCTTCGCTCCCTCGCTCCCTTGCTCGCTCGTTCCGCTGTTCACCTGATCTCTGGTCTCTGACCCCTGGACTCGATCCCCTAATCCCTCGTTCGCCACCACCCTGCGCAGCTCGCCCAGCGTCTGCACCTCCTCGAGCAAGCTCGTGCCTGAAATAATCCCCAGCCGCTCTTCGATCGCCGCGCCTAACTGCACGCGCCCCAGGCTGTCGAGATGAAGGTCCTCGGTCAGTCGCAGCTCATCGCCCACGCCGGGATGTGCCTCTCCAGTAATCTGCGCGATCAGCGCCAGCAGCCAATCGGACGAAGGCCCAAACGGAGGTTCGCCGTTGCTTGCAGCCTTGCCGCTGCCGGGTGTCGCGGCCGCTGCCTGGATCCGCTCGAGCCATTCGGCGACGGGCTTGCGCCTCACCTTACCGGTCGAAGTCCTCGGCAGGTCCGGCTCCGGCCACATCACCCACCGTGTAATCCTTTGGAACTCCGGCAGCGTGGCATTGGCGCGCTCGATAGCAGCCAGCGCGCTGTCGCCCGATCCCCGGCAGGCCAGCACCGCGCATGGCTCCGGCCCTGTCGGCGTCTCCATCGCAACCACCGCGCAGGCTGCAACTTCAGGCTGTTCCTCGATCGCCGATTCTATGTCCTCCGGGTGGATGTTTACGCCCGCTGCCGTAACAATGACCTCGCTCTTCCGGCCCAGGAATCTCAGCTCGCCAGACTCCTGCCGCTCTGCAATGTCTCCCGTCGCCAGCCACTCCTCCTCACGCGGGCGCATGGCTCCGTCCTCCCACGTAGCGCCGGAAACCACGTCGCCGCGCACCAGCACTTCGCCGTCGGGCCCCAGCTTCACCTCACGCCCGCGGAGCGGCTTGCCAATCGTTCCCTCGGCCACATGAAACGGATGATTCAGCGTGATGAGCGCTGTGGTCTCGGTCATGCCGTAGCCCTGCACCATCACGAAGCCCAGCGCATTCCAGAACTGTTCCAGTGGCCCCGGCAGCGCGCCGCCGCCCGAAACAAAAGCCCAGAACTTCAGCCCGAACTCGCGATGGACCCGGCGGAAGCGCCACCAGCGCCGCCATCTGCCGATCTTTTCGAGCGACGCTGCCACACGTTCAGCCAGCCCGTCGTGCGTCGCTTCGAGATGCGTCTTTAGGAGCGCCAGCACGCGCGGCACGGCAGCAAGCACCGAAATGCGTTCGCCGCGAATCAATTCGATCAGCCGCGGCGCAGCCAGCCGGCTCTCAAAGTGCAGCTCCGCGGTGAGGACCGGTGGCACCCATAGGCCCATCGTCTGCCCGAAGACATGGCTCAACGGCAGCGTGTGCAGAATGCGCAGCGGATGAACCAGCCGCTCATAGCGCATGTAGGGCTTGGCGCCGTCTTCGATGGGCCCCACGCTCGCGAGCACGTTGCCATGGGTCAGAACGATGCCTTTGGGATCGCCCGTGGTCCCGGAAGTAAAAAGAATCTCGATCGGTGTTTGGTTTGAGAGTCCTGGGATGGCGCCCATCTCCGCGGCAGGCAGCTCGCCCAGCCAATCTTCAAAGGCCAGAATGTCAAACGACTGAGGGCGCCCCCGGTCCCGATTCTGGGACCGGGGAATCAACCTCTCCAGCAGGAGCGCGTCGCCAACCGCGAGCTTCGGACTCACATCCTTGGCCACCCTCGCCACAAACTCGGCGGTTCCGAAGGCATCGAGCGGCACGGCCAGAACGCCGCGCAGCATGCAGCCATGAAAAGCGGCAATCCACTCGGCGCTGTTTTCAGCCCAGATCAAAACGCGCTCGCCCTCGGCGATGCCTCGCGCCTCGAGCAGCGCGGCAAAGCGGCCGGCAAGCCGCGCCAGCTCCCCATACGTCGTCACCCGCCGGCGGTTGCCCCGGTAGCGCACCACGGCGATCTCGCCGTCGAAGCGGCGAAAATCGTCGATCAGCGTCGCCAGGTGATCGCGCATATTTGGAACGGCAATCTCATGGTAGCAGTGGCAGGTTGGCCACTTTTAAGCTCCTTTGCATTCTGCGTGAAAGTATGACCGCGAGAAGGCCAGTCGCTGGTTGCGGCTGCGTCAACTGCGCCTGCTGCGCCGGCGTCGTAAACTAGAAAGAGCTGGATTCCCCATGAAGAAACTCGCCATCGGCGTCTATCTTTTGATCACCGTTGCCTTGCTCGGCTGGGCCTACTATCAGGCCATTTATGTCGCTCCCAACGATGCCGCGCAGGGTGAGATGTTCCGCATCATCTACTATCATGTGCCGTCAGCGTCGGTCGCCTTCCTGTTTTTCGCCGTCAGCCTCATCGGTTCCATCGGGTATCTGGCCACGCGGCACGACCACGCCGAGCGCGCGCAAATGTTCGACGCTTGGGCACTGGCCGGCGCTGAGGTCGGCGTCGTCTTCTGCACCGTAGTGCTCATCACGGGGCCGCTTTGGGGCAGGCGCGCGTGGGGTATGTGGTGGACCTGGGACGCGCGCCTCACCACCACGCTGGTTCTGTGGCTCATCTACGTCAGCTACCTGCTCTTGCGCCGCTTCGCCGCCGGGCCCCAGATGCAAACGCTGGCCGCCGTGCTGGGAATCTTCGGCGCACTCGACGTGCCTATCGTCTATATGTCGAATCGCTGGTGGCGCACGCAGCATCCGGCGCCCGTCTTCGGCGGCGGGCAGGATTCCGGAATGGACTCCACGATGGTCGGCGCGCTCCTCTGGAACATGCTCGCCTGGTTCTTTTGGGGTGTGCTCATCCTCGCCCTTCGCTACCGCGTGGAGCGCAAGCACCAGAAGATCGCCGCCGAAGAAGCCGAACACGCTTTGAATTTCTGATTGCCATGCGACTTTGCCGCGAAGATCGAGGTCTCCGATGAAGAAATTTGGTACCGTCTTAATCGTTGCCGTCCCCGTCATTCTTTTTGGCTGGGCAGGGTACCTCGTCCTTACCGCGCCGCCCGAGCCCCCATTCGACTGGCGGCTGCACATGTCCACTGCAGAACACGATGCGATCGTCGCCACACTCAATCACCTCTATACGAGAGCCGCCTACACCGTCACCTGGGCCATCCAGCTCGGCTACGCCGCTTGGCTCTTCGTCAAGTGGCAATCGCAAAAGCAATAGGGGCAAGGCAGATCAATCGAAGAGTGAGAAAGGGCCCCACATTGTTTGACTTTGCCGGGCGTAGAGTGGGCACAACAACATCGCGATGAACCGATGAGGGATTGGGAACTATGCGTACAGAATCAGACGCCGAGCAAAATTCGCCCGCTGCTCTAGTTGAGGAGATCGCACCCCGATCCCCATGGCGCGTAACGGATGTCGAGGCTCTTCCGGAGTTTCGGCTACGGGTAACATTTGCCGACGGCTCGACAGGCATGGTCGACATGGCCCGGTTGGTGCACTCCCCGCAAGCAGGAGTTTTCGCGGCGCTTCTCGACCAGTCTCTTTTCGCCCAGGTGACGATCGAGTACGGTGCCGTGACATGGCCCGGGGAACTGGATCTTGCTCCAGATGCTATGCACGCAGCAATCAGCGAACATGGCGTGTGGTCTCTCTAGGAAACGCAACTTGCAGAACCTCCGAGATTGGCCTTCCGTCCCGTAAATGAAAAGTCATTGGTGAGCCTCAACCCTTTTAATTAAGACACTACCCGATCTCGCCTCGTTGTCACACGCCCTTGTGCTCCCCGTCACGACTTATCGTGATCCTCGCCCCGCCCAGCATTCTGCCGCTCCGTTCGTAACTCTCCGACGAGTGACCCCTCTACCACTTCCGCGTATCTTTCCAGCTTTTCGTGCTATTCAAGATTCCTCTCATACCGTCGATGATGCATTTGTAGATCGGCTGCACAGCGGTTCTTCGGCAATCAGTTTGGGCCTTGGACTCTCGCGTTGCGGTGCCTCGTCCTCGTTAGAAGGTGAGTAGGCCGCAGGGGCTTTTACCGGCTGAGTTCCGAATTCCGCTGAGCGCCGATTGGGGACAGATATCATGCATGACTTCTTGATTGCTCTTGCATTTATCGGTATGGTCATCGCTCCCGCCATCGTGGCGGCGAATTGCTCAACCGAATTCACAGACGAATCCAAATCAAAATAATCTCTGCCGCTCTTGCTCCGAAAGTTTTCACCCCTGATCTGCGTTGTTACAACCTTTCTTCGACCTGCGTTGTGAACCCTCTTCCCTGATCTGCGTTGTTATAAAACCGCTTCTTCCGCCAGCCCCCCAAATGGCGCGGCTCCTGCGGACCCCCACCATCGACACAGAGAATTAGCTGGAAATATGGTTTAATGTTGACACCGAAGAATCCGATGTATACGGTGGAGCGTCTAAGCAAGAGGTGAGCCCAAATGTCGCCAGAGAACAAAATTCGCCTGGAAATACTGCAATCGGCGCCCCTTAACGAGTGGATTGCTCTCTCCGAGGATGAGTCACGTCTTGTTGCTGTGGGAGACGACTACAGCGAAGTCTCTGAAAAAGCGGACGCGGCTGGCGAAACGGAGGCGGTCATCCTTAGGACGCCATCCGAGTGGTCGTCTTTCTCGGTCTAGTCTTGAGCACGGTAATTCCATATCGGATATTCCCGGATGGTCTCGGCTCGTATCTTTACTGGGCTGCAATGAACGTTCAGATTGCGCTCCCAGGGCGCAATGCGCCTCGCACAAAGCGGTTTGAGGCCGTTATTGACTCGGGAGCAACGCGTTGCCTTTTTCATGCGAATATCGCCGCGCATTTAGGAATCGACCTGAAGTCTCGAAGAAGAGAAATGACGAGTGGGATTGGCGGCCGAGAGGAGTCGTGGCTGCATCCTATAGCGCTTTACATTCCCGGCGGTCCTGTCCAAATCACAGCAGCCTTCAAAGAGAACTTGCCCTTGGCCGGACTGCTCGGCACGACGGGTTTTTTCGACCAGTTCACGATCACCTTTGATTCAGCGGCGCAACACTGCCTCCTGGAGCGTATTTGCCACGCCTAGCGCCTCTCAAGTCCAAACCTTTTCACCGCCAGAAATTGCCCTTCTTTCCTCCACCCGGTAGACTGATGGTTCGAGGACCGGCCATGTTAGTCGTCATGAAAGCGCAGGCTACGCCAGAGGAGATTCAGGCCGTCTGCGACCACATCGTCGAGATGGGTTTCCGTCCCCATCCCCTTCCCGGAGCACAGCGCACCGCTATCGGCATCACCGGCAATCAGGGCGAGGCCAATCGCGGCAATCTGGAATCGCTCTCCGGCGTTGCCGAAGTCATTCGCGTCTCCAAAGCCTACAAACTTGCCAGCCGCGACGTAAAAGAGGAAGACACCGTCGTGCGCTTTGCCGGCTCCAACGCCGCTATTGGTGGCCGCAATCTCGCCGTCATCGCCGGCCCATGCTCCATCGAAACTCGAGACCAGGCCTTTGCCATCGCATCCGAAATCGCCGCATCCGGCGCGCAGTTCTTCCGCGGCGGCGCGTACAAGCCGCGCACGTCTCCATACGCCTTTCAGGGCCTCGGCCTTGAAGCGCTGAAAATCATGGCCGAAATCAGAGACAAATTCGGCCTCCGCATCGTCACCGAGGCGCTCGACAACGAAACCCTCGACCTCGTTGCCGAGTGGGCCGACGTAGTCCAGATCGGCGCGCGCAACATGCAGAACTTCTCGCTGCTCAAGAAAGCTGGCCGGCTGCGCAAGCCCGTGCTCATCAAGCGCGGCATGAGCGCTACTCTCGAAGAATTTCTGATGGCCGCCGAGTACGTCATGAGCGAGGGAAACTACGAAGTGATTCTTTGCGAGCGCGGCGTGCGCACCTTCGCCGATCACGCGCGCAACACGCTCGACTTGAGCATCGTCCCCGCGCTGCACCACGTCAGCCACCTGCCCATCCTCGTCGATCCCAGCCACGGAACCGGCCGCCGCGACAGCGTCCTGCCCATGGCGCGCGCAGCCATCGCCGCCGGGGCCGACGGCGTGATGGTCGAAGTGCACAACCACCCCGAGAGCGCACTCTCCGATGGGCCGCAGTCGCTCTACCCCGCGCAATTCGCAACCATGATGACCGAGCTCGAAAAAATTGCGCCAGTCGTCGGTCGCCATCTCACGCGAGGCGTCTCCGTTCCCGCCGCTGCGGGCGAGTGAACGGACAGTGGAAAGTTCGCGCAGATCGAGTGTTTTGAGACCGGCTCGCCTCGCGGCCGCCCTTCTCGCTCTCACCCTCGCCGGATGCCGTCCCCACGACTTTCCCCAGTACCCGCCGAACTATCGCGAATACGTCTACGTGACCAACGGAGGCAGCGACACCGTCACGGTGCTCGACGTCGTCAACGTCCGCGTAGATCGCGAGTTGCCCGTCGGCCACAATCCGGTTGCCGTCGCCGCCAGCCCCACACGCAATGAAATCTATGTCGTGAACTCAGGCGCCGCACCGGCCGACGGCTCGCTCTCAGTCATCGACGCCGAGCACAACGCGGTCGTCGCCACCATCCCGCTTCACCGCCAGCCCGTCTCCATCGACCTCAACTCCGCCGGAACCGTCGCCTACATCGCCAACTCCGTCTCCAACTCCGTCTCCGTCATCGATCTCACGGCTCGCCGCGAAATCGCGCAGATCGCCGCCGGCGACCAGCCAGTTGCCGCGCGTCTTACTCCCGACGGCAAAACCCTCGTGGTCGCCAACCTCCTTGGAAACGCGGCGACCATCATCGATGCGGCCAGCGGCAAAGTGCGCGCCTCGTTTCCGAGCTGCCCCGGCGCTTCCGAGGTCGTCATCGTTTCCGATTCCTCGAAGGCCTTCCTGCCCTGCTCGGCCGGTCGTCAGGTAATGGTCGTCGCGCTCGCCGAGCCCGATGCCCACCCCGCCGAAACCGACCGTCTTGAAACGCTCATGGACGTCGGCCGCGCGCCCGTCGATCTTGCGCTGAAACCCGACGGCGGCGAGATCTTCGTCTCCAACTCCCTCTCCGACTCCGTCTCAGAGATTTACAACTCCACCGATGAGGTCGGAGACACCTACATGATCGGCAACACTCCCATCCGCGGGATTGTCTCTCGCGACAACTCTCTGCTCTACGTGGCCAACGATCGCTCGCAGGAAGTCACCGTGTACTCGATTGATGACGGCAAGCGCATCGGCTCCATTTCCGTTGGCGACGGCCCCGCGGCGTTTGCATTCTCGTCTGCCGGACACCTTTTGTTCGTCGCCGATCGCCGCTCCGCCGACGTGGCCGTTGTCCGCATTGCCTCGCAATCGCTCTTCACACTGCTCCCCACTGGCAGCGATCCCAACGCCATCGTCGACAAATCCTTCAATGTGCAGTAAACGCACGCGTGTGTCGCCGCCGGAAGTCGATCGATTGTAGATTGTCGTTACGGCTTCGCGCCCGCAGCGGAACTCTTCTCGGCACCGCTCAGTTTCGGCCCCACCAGAACTCCGTCATCGAGCGAAGCAGCCACCAGCCGGTCGCCGGCCGCGCGGATCAGAACGATATCGTAGCCCGTCTGCCACCAATCCCACGTCATCGTTTTCGGATCGATGGCATACACCTCATCGCTCGCGCGCGAGCTCACCAGAATTCTCTTCGACTCTGCGTCGTAACTCAGATCGTCCACGTCGCGAAACGGCAGCCGATGAATCCACATCCATGTCTTGCCCAGGTCGCGGCTATAGTAAACGCCTTCGCGCGCGCCCAGCCACAGCGTGCCGTCCGGCGAAAACGCCACGCGATGAATCCGCGTGAGCATCGTCGGCAATCCCATCGGCAACCAGCTTTGCCCCGCGTCCTTGGACAGCACCACGCCGTCGGCGCGAGCCGCGGCCATCGTATCGCCCTTCACGGTCACCGATAAATAATCGCCCTCGCCCATTACCGGCCCGCCCTGCCAGCTTGCACCCTGGTCGCGGCTGGTCACAATGCCGTATCCCGTCGCCGCCACCCACACATCGCCTGAAACGTCCAGCGCATTCACCGGACTTTCCAACTCGATCGTCGGCGCCTGCGCTTGCTTCTCGATGTTGACCTTCGTGCGCATGTGCGTTTCGATGATCGTCTTCCCCACCGTGTTTACGATGTTGTTCCGGGCCTCCCACGTTAAACCAGCAGGCGCAGCGCCCGGCCCATCTGTCGATCCACTCGCCGCCGCCGCAGCCGAACCACCCTTCGCCGGCGTCGCCGTTCCTCTCGCAGTCGCTGCGTTTGTCCCGCCGCCTGCCGCAGGCGGATCGCCCACCCCTGCTGGATTTCCTGCGTCGTCCAGCACGAAAATTCCATGGCCCGTTCCCGCAACCACTTGGCCCAAGTTCGTCTCTGCCAGCGAGAACACATCGCGCCCGTCTAGGCCCGTGCCCAATTGCTCCCAATGTGCGCCACTGTCGCTCGAGCGGAACACGCCGCCATATTTCTTGTCGTTCACCACGCCCGCGTACAGCAGCTCCGGATTGTCCCGGTCGACGAGAACCGCCGCGACCTTCCGCTCCGATATTCCCTGGTTCGATGGCGCAAACGTCGCGCCCCCATCCTCGCTTTCCAGCACGCCGCTGCGATCGGTAGCCAGCAGCACGCGATTCGAATTGCAGGGATCGACGTACACATCGTTCACCACCACGTCTGCGTCCGTCATGCGCTCAAAAGTTTTGCCGGCATTCTCTGTTTTGTAGAGGCCTTCAGTCGTTCCCGCGTACACTACATCGCGCTTCTCCGGATCCTGCTTCAGGCTCCGCGTCCTTCGCGCTTCCGACGGAATGCCCTGGATCTTGCGGAAGAGAATCCCCGCGTTCTCGCTCTTGTAGATTCCGCTGCACGCGCTCAGGTAAACCGTGTGCGGATGCTCGGGGTCGACGATGATCGAAAACACATCCGAGTCGACAATCAGTCCCTGCTTGATGTTGTGCCAGGTCTTGCCGCCGTCCGTCGTCTTCCATGGCAGGTGCCAGGTTCCCGCGTAAACCGTGTCAGCGTCGTCGGGGCTCACCGCCAGCGATTCAATCTCATGAATCTCGTGGCTGCCCGGCGGACTGATTTGCGCCCACGTCGCTCCGCCGTCGCTCGACCGGAAAACTCCTTCCAGTGTTCCCGCATACAGAATGCGCGGATCGGAAGGCGCCTGCGCCAGCGCATGAATCGGCTGGCCTTTGAGCCTTGCCGGCTCACTCCAGCTCTTTCCGCGGTCGTGGCTGATCCACAGTCCGCCGTCCACGGAGTTCTTCCACGCGCCAACATAAATCGTCGCCGCGTCCGCGGAGTCCACCACAATGCTGTCGAGCACGAACCCATCGTCGCTGCCCAACTTTGCCAGCCGGTGCCAGCTTCCGCCTTCGTCCATCGACTCGTATAGCCAGCTATTGGTCGTGCCCAGCAGCAGATGCTTCGGCTGCCCCGGAAACGCCGCAAACGCCCGCGCATCTCCGCCCGCCGGACCCACGACAGTCCACGCGTTCTCCGCCGGCAGGCACACCGCTCCCAGCAACAATCCAAAAGAAAAGATCGCCCGGGCCGGAACCCCAATCCGGCGCCATTGATCCCGATCACCCCGCAAACCGATCATTCTGACAGGAAGCTCCCACGCATCTCTTTCAAGAATAGACAATTCTGGCCACAAAAACGAAATAGCTGACCCATGCTGTGCACGGGTCAGCCTCTTCGCTCCACTGGAACACAGTTTCAGGTTGCGCGAGCCCCGCCTTGTGCAGGAAGGGCTCGCGGATTCTTGTCACGCTGCGCAGGCCACCCGGGCTATTGCGCGGCCTTTCTCGGCTGGTAACGTTGCACCAGCGGTTTGCGCAATTGCGGCTTCACCGCCGTCTCATCCACAGGCGTCGTACCCGTCACGTCGGAGCTGAATGTTGCGCCCGAGGGCACCAGGTAGTTCTCCTCCGTCTGCCCGTCGGTCGTTCCCGTGGCCACGCTGATGCGCGAAGCGTCGATGCCCTGTTCCGTCACCAGGTAGTCCTTCGCATTCACCGCACGCTCCGCAGCAAACTGGTCCACCGTGGCGTGCTTGTGATGCGCGGCGTACTTCTGCTCTTTGGCCGTTTTGGCGTTCTCGTCGGCTGTCGACTCGCCCACCACCACTACCTTGGCGTCTACCTGCTGTTTCAGGTCCAGAGCCACCTGGTCCAGGCACGCCTTGGCTTCGTTGTCCACGCGCGTCGGGCGCTTGGGGTCATTGGTAAAGCTGATCGAGCAAAGCGCCTGCGTCTTGGGTGCCGGAGGAGGCGGCGGTGGAGCCAGAATGGTCACGGTCGTGCTGGCAGACGCCATCTGATTCTTGTCGTCTGAAACGCCGCACGTGATCCCTACCGCTCCCGTCGGCGCGCCCGCCGAGGAGTACGCCGCAGTCGTCCCGGTGCCCGTCACCGTGCCCGCCGTGGCCGTGTAGTTATAGGTCAGCGGACGGTTCTGCGGACTCATGCCCACCGCCGTGACGGTCGCGGAGTCACCCGGCTTGATGGTGCTGGGACTGGCCGAGCAACTGATTGTCGGCGGCTCGAATTGTTTCACCGCGTATGCGGCAGAACATTCGGCGGACTGTCCGGGCTTCAAACCTTCCTTGCCCTTCTTGCCTTCCTTCACGTCAGCCTTGGCAGTGTACGAACCGGGAGCCAGAGAAGCTGTATTCACGGTGGCTGAAGTGCCATTGCCGGTTACGCCGTCCCCGCTCCAGCTGTAAATGACGTTGTTCTTCTTGTTCGTGTCCACCGACGCGGCCGTAGCCGTAAGGGTCAATGGATCGCCGGGGTAGACAGTAGGAGCGCTGGCGTTACACGCCAATGTGATCGGCGGGGCCTTCTTGCACCCCATGGGCACGAGGGCAAAACATGCCAATGCCAGGACAGACAAAACGGACTTCAGAGTTCGCGAATACATGCTCTTACGCTCCACATTTTCGTTGATGCTTGGTTCAAAAAACAGATTGAAAAAGGAACTCACGTTCCCTCCTTTCAGCTTCGCACCGCGTGCGCAGCCCTCGATCTTCGATTCACCGTCAAAGACCCAGCAGAAAAGAACTCTGCTGGGCACATCCCATGATTCTTTCCGCAAGCAGTCTCATGGCGGCTTGAGAGCGCACGCTCTTCGGGCCGCCGTGAGTGATCAATACAGGTTCTGTCAAGGAATTCCGCCCTCTATTAGTAGGGGCTCATTCTGCGTTCAGCGTCTTCAGCAGGCTGCGGGGCTCGCGTTGGATCTTCTCTTGCAAAAGTGAGATCGCGTAGATAAGCTGCTCGGGCCGCGGCGGACACCCCGGAACATACACATCCACCGGAACCACCTGGTTCACGCCCTGCAGCAGCGCGTAGTTGTTGAACACTCCGCCCGACGTGGCGCACGCGCCCATGGAGATCACCCACTTGGGCTCAGGCATCTGGTCGTAGAGCCGGCGCAGCACCGGGGCCATCTTTTGTGACACGCGCCCCGCCACAATCATCAGGTCCGATTGCCGCGGAGACGGCCGGAAGACCTCCGCGCCAAAGCGAGCAATATCGAAGCGCGCCGCGCCCATCGACATCATTTCGATAGCGCAGCACGCCAGACCAAACGTCATGGGCCATACCGAGTTTTTGCGAATCCAGTTGACCGCGAAATCCATCGAAGTGAGCAGGACGCCCTCCGGCTCTTCGTAGCCGTAGTTCGCTTCGCCCACCTTGATGCGGTTTTTCGCGCTGCTCTCAAGCGCGCCAAAAAGATAACGGTCACGCTCCGTCGAAGCCGCCATAAGCCTAATATAACTCCCTCCCGCCAACAGGAATGATCAGAATTGATCAGATAAACACTCTTGAATGAGCCCTAAAGCCTCGCTTGGTGCGTTCTCGATGGCTCACGCGCCCGGAATCCAGTCCCAGGCTGCCCAACGAAACTCAGCGCACGAAAAAGCAAGAAGGAAACCATAGGAACTTGCGTTATTTCCTCTTCTTTATGAAAATGATACGAAAGTCAAAAGTGATCTTCGATATGATTCTGTCCGGCGGGCTCTCTTGCCGCCTCGCAGCCGCCTGGACCTTGCACCGTAGGCTGGCTTTCCATCGCCAGTTGTTCCGCTTTCACAGTTTTTATCCGCGCCTTGCGCGCACAAATTTGAACCGGAAGACCCTATGCTCTCTCGTTCCTTGAAGCTGTTGTTCCTATTCGCACTCCCTGCACACCTCGCGCTGGCCGTGGCCCCGGCCATTGGCTCCAACGCGACTGCGCAGGCCCCGGCAACTCAGGCGCAAATCACCGCCCTGCAGCAATCGGTCGCCAGCGCTCAATCCGCCGGCGATAACGCCTGGATGCTCACCTCGGCAGCTCTTGTGCTGCTCATGACCGGCCCCGGCCTGGCGCTCTTCTACGGCGGGCTGGTGCGCCGCAAGAACATCCTCGGCACCATGATGCAAAGCTTCGCCATGATTGGCCTGGTCACGATTCTCTGGGCCATTGTCGGCTACTCGCTGGCCTTTGGCCACGGCAGTTTGTTCGTAGGAGGATTCGAGCACCTCTTCCTGCGCGGCGTTTCGCTCGACCCCAACCCGGACTACGCCGCCACAATTCCTGAGCAGACCTACATGATCTACCAGCTCATGTTCGCCATCATCACGCCGGCGCTCATCACCGGCGCGTTTGCTGAGCGCATGAAGTTCAGCTCGATGGCCCTATTCCTCTCGCTGTGGTCGCTCTTTGTCTACTGCCCCATGGCGCATATGGTGTGGGGCGTAGGTGGCCTGTTGAATGCAACGGCCGGCCACATTCCCTCACTCGACTTCGCCGGCGGAACGGTTGTCCACATCACCAGCGGCGTCTCGGCGCTGGTCTGCGCGCTTTATCTCGGCAAGCGGCTGGGATACCCGCAAACCGCCATGCCGCCCCACTCCCTCGTGCTCAGCTTCATTGGCGCCTGCCTGCTGTGGGTGGGCTGGTTCGGCTTCAATGCAGGTAGCGCCCTCGGAGCCAGCCCGCTGGCCACCAGCGCCTTCGTCAACACGCACTTCGCCACTGCCACCGCCGCTCTCGGCTGGACCATTTTCGAGTGGATTCACAATGGCAAGCCCACGGCTCTGGGCGCAATTTCCGGCGCGGTCGCCGGCCTCGTCGCCATCACCCCGGCCTCCGGATTCGTACAGCCCATGTCCGCGCTGTTCATCGGTCTCGCCGCCGGCTTCTTCTGCTCCTTTATGGTCTTCCAGGTCAAGTCCCGCTTCGGCTACGACGATTCCCTCGACGCCTTTGGCGTTCATGGCGCGGGAGGCACTCTGGGCGCGATCCTCACCGGCGTGTTTGCCGCCAGCGTCATCAATCCCATCTACGGCAAGGGCGTGCCCACGGGCGGCATCGACGGCCATTGGAGCCAGATCCTCAATCAACTCGCTGGCGTAGGCATCGCCTGGGGAATCTCCATCGTGGGAACCTTGGTCCTGCTCTTCGCCGTGGACAAGATTCTGGGCCTCCGCGTCGCTCCCGAGCACGAGGCCGTGGGACTCGACCTTTCGCAACACGGCGAAGAAGGGTACGATTTCAATACTTGATCGGTTTTTGATCGGTGCCTTGGCAGTTCGCAAGGCAAATTTCTTGAGGCGGCGGCGGCGAACCACCCGCCCCGCCTGTTACGCTATCGAACGAGGATTCTCTGTTTATGCTGAAGATTGAAGCTGTTCTCCAACCCTCAAAACTGGATGCCGTGAAGGATGCGCTGCTTGAAGCGGGCATCGAAGGCATGACCATTCTCGAAGCCCGGGGCCACGGCCGCCAGAAGGGCCACACCGAGTTCTATCGCGGCCGCGAATACACCGTCGACCTCCTGCCCAAAGTGAAGATCGAGTTGGTGATTCACGACGATATGAAGGATAAGGCGGTCGCGGCCATTGAAGGCGCTGCCCGCACCGGCCGCATCGGCGACGGCAAAATCTTCATCACCCGCATCGACGAGGCCATCCGCATCCGCAACGACGAGCGCGGCGAAAACGCGCTCTAGCCCGGCGGCGGAAAAACTGCGTCGGAAGAGCACGAAGTGTCAGGGCACGACCGGGGTACCCACCCAGTGGGTGGGTCGCGTACCATATGCCCCGCAATCCGCTACGATGCCGTGCCTTCAAACACGAGCCTGCGCCGCGCGCTCGCGGAACTCTGAAATCCGGGGCAAAACTCCCAGCGTCTCCAGGCACGTCCGATCTGGCTCTGCGATCTCCAGCCCTGTTGCGACTTGCCAATGAGCGTCCAGCTCTTCCTCCAGCAGGTCCGCCACATAGACGGCTACCGTGCAATCGAATTCGGAGTGCGTGATGCGGCCGGGACGGTGGTGGTGCGCGATGGCCTCGACGGCAATGTTAGGCAAGCCCCACAGCCCGAGCAGGTAGGCGCCGATCTCGGCGTGCGAAGTTCCCAGCAACTCCTCCTCCGCTTCAAACACCTTGCATCCGCGCTCCGCGGCCAGCTTCCGCGCATCGCAAAACGCATCGGGCATCTTGCCGGCCAGGATGAGGCTGCCAACGTCGTGGAGCAGAGCGGCTACTAAAGTCGCGTCGCGCGTCTCCCGCTCCAACGGGAGCACGGCGGCAATCGCGGCTGTGCGGTGCGCGTGCCGCTGGATCGCCTCGCACTCTGACAATGGAATATGCGGGTGAGGCACAAACACCCTGAAGGCCTCTGAGGCCAGCGCCAGGTTCTTGATGGTCTCCATTCCCAGGTAGCCCACTGCGGCTTCGAGCGTCGTCACTCTCTGCGCCAGCCCGAAAAACGCGCTGTTTACAAGCTGAAGCACCTTGGCCGCCATGGCCACGTCCTGCTCGATGATGTCCGAGACCTTCTCCACGGATACGTCCGGGTCCATCACCGCCTGCGTAAGCGATCTGTAGGTAATCGAGAGCGAAGGCAATTGTCCAATGGTTCCAACGATCTTTCGCAACTCCGGCGCGCAGAACAAATCCTGTAGCGCGCAAAGGCGCTCGATGGTCGATTGAAGCTCGGTCGCGTCGCACGGCTTGGCCAAAAACCGGTGCGCTACTGAAACCGCCCTGGTCGCCAGGACCGGCTCGGAGTATCCGCTCAGGATCACGCGCGCGCTGCTCGGATAACGGTCGCGAATATGGCCCAGAAGTGTGGCGCCATCCATTCCCGGCATGCGCATGTCCGACACCACCACGTCGAAAGCTCCCGCCTCGCACGCGTCCAACGCGGCTGGTCCGCCCAGGGCAAACTGCATGTCCCATCGTTTTCGCTCCGCATAAAGCATGCGGCGCAGTCCATCCAGAACCCTGCTTTCATCGTCCACGAACAGGATGCGCTTCATGCCGCCACCGCCTTTGCGGGTAGGGCCTTGCCGTCATAAGGAAGGCGAATGATGAAAGTGGTGCCCTTTCCCTCCTCGGTTTCAAAGTCCAGGCTTCCGCCGTGTTTGCCCACGATAACCGAGCGCGCGATGGCCAGTCCCTGCCCGGTTCCTTTGCCGATCTCTTTGGTCGTGAAGAAGGGATCGAAGATGCGCGTGCGCAGCTTTTCCGGGATCCCCGTGCCTGAGTCCCGGATGCGGACTTCGGCCCACTCCGGACAACTCCGCGTCTGCACTTTGATGCTTCCCTTTTGCGGACCTCCCGCCCGGGCGACGTCTGCGATGGCATGCGCGGCATTGACGATCAGGTTCAGAATCACCTGGTTGAACTCGCCCGGATGACAGGAAACCGCGGCCAGCGAAGAATCGAATTCGGTCTCCAGATCGGCCACGTATTTCCACTCGTTCCGCGCCACCGTAATCGTGCTCGCAATGGCCCGGTTCAGGTCCAATGGAGACTTTTCTTTCGTGTCCGGATGCGAGAACTCTTTCATCGCACTCACCAGCGCGGCCACCCGGCTCACGCCTTCCAGTGTCTGGTCGATGGCCTTGGGGATTTCTTCCAGCAGATAGCCGGCGTCGGCCTTGTCCACCGCCGCAGCCGCTTCCTCAAGCAGCGCGCTGGAAAGCCCATTCTTCCCGGCCGCCGAAAACCACCGCTCATAGCTGCTCAGCAGGCTCTTCAGATCCTCGAATGCATCCTTCAGGAAGCGCACGTTGTCCCCGATGTACTGCGTCGGCGTATTGATCTCGTGCGCGATTCCGGCCGCAAGCTGGCCCACCGATTCCAGTTTCTGCGCCTGCAGAAGCTGCTCCCGAAGCGCCTTGCGCTCGGTCACGTCCTCGTACATGCCTTCATAAAGCACCACTTCGCCGTTCTTGCGAATCCCGCGTGCGCTCATCGCCAGCCAAAACTTGCTTCCATCCTTGCGATAGAACTCGCATTCGAAATTCTTGACCGAACCCTCCTCCTCGAGCGCACGCTTGAACTCGTCGCGGCGCTTCTGGTCGACATAACATTGGCGCCCAATGTCCGTAATACTTTCCAGCGCCTCCTCCGGCGAGTCGTAGCCGAGGCTGGCGGCCAGTGAGGAATTCATGCTCATGAACCGGCCTTCCGGAGTCGATTGATAAATTCCGATAATGGCGTTATCGAAGATCCCCCGATACTTCTGCTCCGCCTCCCGCAACGCAATCTCCATCTCTTTGCGCATGCTGATGTCTTCGCCGATTCCTTCGTACCGGATCGCTACGCCGTTCTCAACCACCGTCCAGGCGCTCATCGCTATCCAGGTCTTGCTTCCGTCTTTGCGATAAAGCTCGGCTTCGAAATTCTGCGCCGATCCCTCTTCGTCCAGTAGCCGCCTGAACTCGTCGCGGCATCCTGGATGCACATACAAACGGGAAACGTTCGCGACACTTGCCATCATCTCTTCCGGCGAATCGTAGCCGAAGTTTGCCGCCATGGATCGGTTTACGCTCAACAGCCGGCCGTCCGGTGTGCTCTGGAAAATGCCCGAGATGGCGTTGTCGAAGATTCCCCGGTACTTCCGTTCCGCCTCCCGCAGAGCATCCTCCATTGTTCTGCGCGCGGTGATGTCGCGGCCGACTCCCGCGATGCCGATCACCTTGCCCTCGCTATCCCGCAATGGAACCTTCGTCGTGAGGATGTGGAACTCGTTTCCCGCCGCGTCGACGCTCTTCTCCTCGCGGTTGAAAATAGGTTCCCCGGAACGAATGATGTTCTGTTCGTCCTCAAAGAAGCCTGCCGCACTCTCCCTCGGGAAAAAATCCAGGTCCGTCTTGCCCAGCAGCTTCTCCGGCGAGTCCTCCCCGACCGCGTGCGCCACGTGGGTATTGGCCACGATGAATCTGCTCTCTCGATCCTTCACGTACATGAAGTCCGGCATGTTGTCGATCAATGCGCGGAGCATGTTGCGCTCGGCCTCTTGAACCGAGTGAGCCTCGCGCAAGATCTCGTCTTCCCGCCTTTGCACGGTCACTTTGATCAACGACCGGATCCCAAAGAACAACGCGGCAATTACCCCGACAAACACCAATACCTGCAGCATTCCCTCAACGGTCAGAAGTGTGTCGATCAAAGCCAGTTCGCTCTTGAAGTCGCCCGCCAGGTCGTCCTGCAATGCCTCCAGCGCCGCCTTGACGGAGTTATTTTCCCGCGACAAGTCTGCCAGCTCCTGCTGGCTCGGCGCATTCCCGTTGTTCTCCGCGCCCGCCGCGTATTCGATCTTCGATCGCGCCTGCAGGCTCGTCACGCGGCTGAGCAGCGAAAGAATCTGTTCGTGCCGGGCGGAGTTGAATGCCGTGAACTTCGCGGCGCGGTCCAGCGATGCCATCACCGTTCCGGCCTCTTGTCCCGCGCTGGCCAGCGATGCGCTGTCCTGCATCACAAAGGCGTCGCTGTAATCGTGGTTCATTCTCTCGAACGCGGTGCCCGCTCGCTGGCTTTCCAGCGCCGCCGGGAAAACGCACTGCGATGCAGTGCCGACGTGCCTGTGCACCGAGTACACAGTCCACTGCATGCTTGCCAGGATCCCCACCGCCCCCAGCACGACCACGGCCAGGCTCAATTTCATTGTTCCGGAGAATCTCATTCCTGAAGAAGGCAGAATCCGTCGCATCGTTGGCATTCCTCTCCGCCGCTGCCGGATGATTCCTGGAGATCGCGGCTCTTGCCGCCGCTGGCTCCGCCCAGGCTGTTCTATAGAGCGGTGTGTTAAACAGGCACAACCCGCAATCGCGGCTTCTGGCTTCGTCGTTCATCGGCACAAACCGCGATTTAGGTGAATCGCTGGCCGCTCCCGTCCGGCATCCCGACCGGGGGCATCGGAATTGCCTGATCGCTTGCGAGCTACCTGCCGATAAGCTGATCGAGCCTCTGCTTCGATTTGTCGCCGCTGAGCGCACCGCGGCAGCGTGAACGGCTGGCAACAGTGCAAACGGCCGGCGTGAACGGCTGGCGTGAGCGGCGGGCGTGACCGATCCCCCAAACCGGGGACGATCTTGCCCCTGAAGCGCCGGGCAAAAAACGCGCGGGGCATTCGGCGCCAGGTTGAGATGACATTGCATGGGGGAGCGATGGTCGACAAAATCCTCTTCGTTGATGACGACCCAGGGATCCTCGAAGGCTTCCAGCAGCTGCTCCGCAAGGAGTTCGTAGTCACCGTAGCCTTGGGCGGGCAGGAGGGACTTTCCGCAATCAAGCAAGACGGCCCCTTCGCTGTCGTCATCTCCGACATGCGCATGCCGGGTATGAGCGGCGCCGAATTCCTGGCCAAAATACGTCAAAAGGCCCCGGAAACCGTAAGAATGTTGCTCACCGGGCAGACTGACATGCACGCCGCCATCGACGCCATCAATGAAGGCAACATCTTCCGCTTTCTCACCAAGCCATGCAGAAAGGAGGACCTCGTAAACGCCATCAACCTCGGGCTGGCTCAATACCGGTCGGTCGTCGCCGAAAAGGAACTGGTCAAGAAGGCCCTCGACCTGGAACGTCCACCGTCCGATCGCGATTCCCAGGATAACTGCCGATGGGATCAAATCGAGAGCCCCACCGGCCTGCCCGGACCGTCAAAGGTCAAAGATCTCCTCGTTCCGCTCTTCGGAGTCGACCCCCAGGTCTATGTCGTCTTGCTTAAGCTCACCGTCTTACAAACCATTGAGGAGCGCTATGGAGAGGAAGCGGCCGCCGACTACATGAACAATGCAGTCCAATTCCTCATGCAGGCTTTGCGCTCCGAAGATCGGTTCTTCCACTGCGGCAGGCACGTCCTGATGGCTGTGCTCCGGCGAAAAATGCCGCTCGGCGCGGTGCGCATGGAGATTGCTCGTGTCACATCCACCTGCCGCGAACATGTGATGGAAGTCAATGGCAGGAGCATTATGATCGCCACATCGATCGCCTTCGAAATGCTGCCCGTTTCGCAGTTCACCTCATTCAACGAGATGCTCGCGGCATTCGATCCCCAATTGAGTGAGAGGCGCGAAGAGAAGGCAGCCGGAGAATCCTGAGCCTTTATCTCGAACCGATCGGTTGAACCTTCGCCCGGCGAATTATTCTATTGAGAGGGGACGATCGCTTCGGCTTCTCATCCGCCTCCAGGAGCAAACAGCTTGAATCGCAGACTCGCGCTCATCGCGCTCCTGCCGCTCTGCCAGGCCTTCACCCTCTTCGCGCAGGACACACGCACCGTCCTCGAGCCGTTCTTCCCCCAGCTTTGCGCTACGCTCGACGCTCAATTAGAAGCCAGTGGCCACTCTCTCGCGCCGGCCGACGAGCAAAAGCTCGACACCTTCCGGATTCAACGAGCCTTAGACAAGTGCGGCAAAGGGCGCGCCGTGCTGCTCCACGTCGACGAGGCCAACAACGCGTTCCTCAGCGGCCCGCTGGAGCTGCGCCCCGACGTCACGCTTATTGTCGGCGTCGGCGTCACGCTTTTCGCCTCGCGCGATCCCGCTCTCTTCGCCGTCTCACCCGGCAGTTGCGGCATTGTCAGCCACACGCCCCCACCCCAACGACAAGGACCTGTCGTTGGGGACCCCGGACGTCCCCGCGGCTGCAAGCCGTTCATCTCTGTCGACCACGCGTCCGATTCGGCCATCATGGGCGACGGCGTCATCGACGGCCGCGGCGGCGAGAAAATGCTCGGGTCAGAGTATTCCTGGTGGGACTTGGCCGAGCAGGCGCGCGCCGGAGGCGGGCAGCAGGTTCCACGCCTCATCGTCGCCAATGACTCCGGCAACTTCACGCTTTATCGCATCACGCTCAAAAACTCGCCCAACTTTCACGTCGTCTTCAACCATGCCGACGGCTTCACGGTCTGGGGGCTCAAGATCGACACGCCACAGCGCCTCGCCCGCAACACCGATGGCGTCGATCCCGGCAACGGCGCCCGGAACATCACCATCACCCACAGCTTCATCCGCGCCGGCGACGACAACGTCGCCATCAAGGGCGGTCCCGACGGCGCAACCAACATCACCATCAGCCACGACCACTTCTACTGGGGCCACGGAATGTCCATCGGCAGCGAGACCAATGGCGGCGTCAGCAAGATTCGCGTCTTCGATCTCTCGCTCGACGGCCCCGACAACGGCATCCGAATCAAGTCCAACGGCTCGCGCGGCGGACTCACCGAGGACGTTGTCTACGACGACGTTTGCATTCGGAATTCGCCCAATCCGATCACGCTCGATACGGCCTACTCAGCCAACGGTCCGCTTCAGGGCGACTCGCCTCCCACCATGCGCGGCATCACGCTGCACAACGTTCGCGTCTCGGGCGGCGGCAAAATCACCTTCAACGGCTACGACCCGACCCATCGCATCGCAGCCACGCTCGACGGCGTCCAGATCGTCGATCAGGCGGCCTACACCTACGAAGTGAATCACGCGGACCTTACGCTGGGACCCGGTGCGACGAATCTGCAATTAACCGCCGGCCCTGATTTGATAAAGAACGACTCGACCATCAAGGGAACTCCCGCCGAAGGCGAACCCGCCACGTGCGCCGACAAGTTCGTGCCGTTCCCGCAATGACATCATGCGCCAACTCGCGAACTCGCGAACCCGCCAACTTGCTAGATCGCCAATCCGCCAACTCGCGAACCAGCGAACTCGCTAACTCGCTGACTCGCTGACTCGCCTAAAACTTCACCGTCCGGCCACTACCTTGTTCATCGGCACGCGCACCACAATTTGGTTTCCTGCCCGCACCACCATCCGCGAAAACGATTCGTCGGCCACGTCGGCGAGCGAAACGTCCCCTCCATTGAGAGCCGTCACGTCGCCCCGCATCTTCGCGCTCGCATCGGCAGGGACGCTGAAGCTCACGCGCACATCGGGCCGGCCGTCGCCGTCGAGATCGACCTCGTCGCTCACCCGCGCCGGCAGCGAATCCGCCGGCTCAAACACAATCTGCACGAATGGCTCGACGCGCTCCAGCAGTCGCGGCTGCACCGGTTGGTAAACCACAATCCGGTAGCCGTTTCTCTGAATCGTCCGCGCAATCGTGCCGCCCGAGTAAGTCGCGTCAATGTGCAGCCCGGCGTGCGCCACCACGTTGCTGAAGACGCCCATCAGCACAAACGGAACACAGACGGCGATCATCAGCGTAAGCCCTGCGCCCGTGTAGGCCAAAATCGAAAGAATGCGCGCTCGCATGGTTGCTCCTCCTTCACATCCCTGGCAGCCAATGAATCATGGTGGACACCGAACCGGCCAGAATGCTGCCGCCGAACATCGTGGCCAGCGCCCACGCGCCGTAGAGAAACAGCAGCCGCGCGCGCTCCGGCTTCACGGCAACTGGAGTGCCCTTCAGGTGCCACACCGCCGCGTCTTTCTTGCAGGCGTCAACGCATGCGCCGCACTTCATGCAGTTCAGCAGCGTCTTTCCCTCGGCGATAGACTCTTTCGAAAGCGCTACCGTCGGACAACTTGTCTGGCACAGCGTGCAATCTACGCATTTTGTGCGGTCGAATCGAATCTCGAACAGATTGATCTTGTTGAAGATCGATTGAAACGCGCCGAACGGGCAGAAGAACCCGCATTGCGTGCGTTTCTTGGTCAAATAAGGCAGCACCACAACCAGCCCCACAAAGAGCGCGACGAAAACCCCCATCTGGATCGCCGTTTCCACGTTGCGCACCGCCGGAAACTCGGTGACCGCTTTGAACGGGCACAGCCACATGCAATAGACCGGCTCGAAGATCGCTGCGGAAACCAGCACTACGAAGACCAAAATGGCCCATGGCACAAGCCGCAGGATGTGGCTATACCGGGCGACGAATCGGTGCAGCTTAGGCCGCTTGGCAAACGCGGCAAAGCCCTCCTCGATTCCGCCAAAGAAGCACGCGTAGCTGCACCACGCCTTGCCCAGCACCAGGGTCATGGCGAACCAGATTCCGATCATGATGGCGATCGAGTGGGGATTGCTCGCTGTCGGCAGAATCGACCCCGGAAAGATGATCGTCCTCGCGAACGCCGCCGGCAGAATGATCGTGGGCGTCACCATAAAGCAGAACGGCGTATCGCCCGAAACCATGCGGCTGATGGGAATGCTCATCGTGCCGCGCTCGGCGATCAGTGAAGCAATAAACCCGAACGGAAACAGAAAGCCTAACGCGACAAAGAAGATTCTCCGCCAGCGATATGTCTCGCCCGTCCGCATCATTAGGAAGAAGAGCGCAGTCATGAAGACAATGACCACAGCCGAGCCGATACGCTCATCCCGGCCCGCTCTCTGAAACGCCGCCATGAACATGAGCAGCGACCACAGCGCGATCGGTAGCGTCAGCAGAATCGACCGTCCGACGCCGCGAAACGCCTTCGGCCGCCGAAGCGCCGCCGGCCCCCGAAGTGCAGGGGCTCGAAGAGTAGAGGAGCTACTAGCCATAAAATGTCCTCTCGATCAGGATGGAGAATCCGGAAATCCCATACCAGCACGCCAGCAAAACAGCCACCATCCGCGCAACCGTGACCACCGCCGGCGTTCGCTGCACAAATCCCATGGAAAGAAACGGCAAAAACCACACCGCGGTTCCCACGAAAAAGCAGACAAAGAAAAGCAGCGCCGCCGGCAAATGCTCAAGCTGCGCCGCGCGCACCCCAGCCACAAGAAACGGCGGGCAAAGATTGATCCCCGTCAGAAAACCCAGCGCCAGCGCACCCGACCGCAACGGCCCCGGCCCCTCGCCGATCCGCACCAGCCCCTGCGCTTCCTTCGCCGCAGCGCATCGCCTGTGCGGCCAGCCAACTGCGTACACCACCAGCGCCGCCGCCAGCAGCACCTCAATCCAGCCCATCAGCCAGGATTGCCCGATGCCTGCCTGCCCGATCCCAGCCCGCCCGGTCCACGCACGCTGTATCGACGACCCCACCAGCCACGCCGCCGTTGCGAAAACTATGTACCCCGCCAGCCGCGCAGCCAGAAACAACCCCAACTGCCGGCTGTGACCCCGCACTCCCTGCGGCTGAACCATCATTCACGGCACCACCACCGGCCCGCACGTCGCCAGGCAAACCGGCCCCGTTGCGAGTCCCAGCACAAGCGCCTCCCCGGCGCTGGCCGAAAGAGAAAATGCCGCCATTATGCCCGCAGTCTAGGTCCGTCCGCGAGATTTCCTTCGTGACAGTGGTCACGCCCGCCGTGTCAAGTAACGACCCTCGCCCTCAACCTCCTGCAAAAGAATGGGTGCCCCCGGTCCCTCGCATTTGGGGACCGGGGAAAGCACCCACCCGGGCCTCAACCCCTCGTCACCCCACCAAATCTCCCGCTTCCGGCATTTATCGCTTATTCTTGTAACAATTCCTTCTTGCTTCGGCAGGCCCGCGAACAATTTCCTATGAATCCAGTCGTTTTAGCAGTTGACGATCTTCGGGAGCAGTATCTCAAGGAGATGGCGCTTGTCCGCCAGACCTGTGAGCGTACTGGCGACGGCACCGCCGCCATCCGCCGCCGCTCCGCCGTTGTCGACCGCATCCTCATCGAAATGTGGCGTCGCTGCTTCGCCGACCTGCCTCCGCAGAACGCCGCCCTCCTCGCCCTCGGCGGCTACGGCCGCAAAGATCTCTTCCCCTACTCCGACATCGACGTCCTCTTCGCCTTCGCCGACGAGAAAACCGAGGAGCAGTCCCGCGAAGCCGTTCGCGCCATCATTCAGGGCATGTGGGACATCGGTCTTCGCGCCAGCCCCAGTTCCCGCACCGTCAAGGAATCCGGCCGCTTCGACCCCGACAATCTCGAATTCACGCTCGCCACTCTCGATCGCCGTTTCCTCGCCGGCCAGTTTCCGCTCTACCAGCAGCTCCACCAGATCACTTTTCCCGGCCTCTTCCTCAGCGAGTGGAACTCCATCGCGCAAAAGCTCGGCGAAATCGCTCGCACCCGCCACGCCAAATTCGGCAACACCATCTTCCATCTCGAGCCCAACCTGAAAGACTGTCCCGGCGGCCTGCGCGACTACTCGCTCGCCGTCTGGTTCGCCGTCCTCTTCCATCTCAAGGCCACAAAGGAGTGGCCCCGCCAGCGCGGCGGCGTCTTCCAAAGCGCGCGCGGCGACGCCGAAGCCGCTTTCGATTTCCTCGCCGCCGCCCGCTGCTTCCTCCATTTCCGCCATGGCCGCGACGACAACACTCTCGACTGGCAATCGCAGGATGAAGCCGCCGCCCGCTCTATCGGCCTTGAAACCCGCGGCACCGCCGATCCCTCCTACTGGATGCGCACCTACTACCGCCATGCCCGCGTCATCTATCGCCGCGCCGCTCTGCTCATGGAGCATCTGCCCGCCCCAGTCAGCTTCTATCGCCAGTTCCGCCGCCGCCGCGCGCCCATCGCCGGAACCGACTTCCTCCTCGACCAGGGCCGCATCGAAATTCAGCCCGGCGCGCAATTCAATGACACCGCAGCCATCCTGCGCATCTTCTCCCTCATGGCCACGCACGGCTACACGCTCTCCCAGGCCGCCGAAGACCGCATCACCGACGCGCTTCCTGTCCTCGCCATCGCCATCCCTGAAGGTCCCTACCTCTGGAACGCTCTGCGCGAAGTGCTTCTCGGCCCCCATGCAGCTCACGCACTCCGCACCATGCACGCGCTCGGCGTCCTCGAGATGCTCATCCCCGAGTTTCACGGCATCGACGCGCTCGTCATCCGCGACAGCTACCATCGCTACACCGTCGACGAGCACACTTTCCTGGTCATCGACAACGTCCACGGCTTGCGCACGCCCTCCAGCGAGCACGAGCAGCGCCTCGCCCAGCTCCTGCCGGAAATCGACCGCCTCGACCTCTTCTTCCTCGCCCTGCTCCTGCACGACACCGGCAAAGGCCGCCGCGCCGGCGAGCACGCGCAGCAGAGCGTCGAGCTGGCCGACAGCTTTCTCGCCCGCCT